>Ga0209427_10005384_pt1 | contig 14684 bp, 11 predicted proteins | sample DeeMarSWOR136_30_FD_187465 | JGI IMG/M metagenome (GOLD analysis project Ga0209427, IMG submission 187465) | Marine sediment microbial communities from White Oak River estuary, North Carolina - WOR-1-36_30 (SPAdes) (version 2) | ecosystem: Environmental > Aquatic > Marine > Intertidal zone >...
TTCGGATTTTTTGCAGTTTCTCTTATTTCAAAATCATCTAATACATTAGAAATTAATGATTTCCATTCTTCAATCACTGTTTTTTCCAATATTTTACTATTTGGAGTGTGTTTGATTTTAGTTTTTATACTTATCACCTTAAAACCATAAGTACTTAAACCTTCAGTAAGAGTCCTTAAGAGCTTTGTTTTAAAATTTTTTCTTAGCATTAGAATTAGAGGGGGATTATTAAAATTTTTTTTAAGAGATAAATTCTGTGTTAAACACCATTTCTTTGTTAATATTATTTTGTTTTTCTTATTTTTACGTGATTGTGAGAAGCAAATGTGTTCTAACGCTTGGTTTGATAAAGAATATCGCCATCTATGAATAGTTTTGAACAGTCTTACACCTAAAAGTAATATAAATAATAAGATAATTATGATAATGTCAACAGAAATCCAATCTATTTGAAAAATATTCGTCATATTATTAAAGAATTAAATTTGTTGTTATTTTACAACTTCAGTAATCCAGTTTAAATACTTTTGAGATCCTATTTCGATTTTAAATCCAATACATTCAGGTATTTCATAACTGTGTAATTCATTTATTTTTTGGATGATCAACTCATTATTTTCTTCAATTGTTTTGATAAGTAACAAATGTTCATTATCTTCTTCAATCTCTCCTTTCCATCTAAAAATGGATAAAATATTATGAACAATATTTACACATGCAGCAAGTTTACTTTCGACTAAAAGTTTTGCTATTTTTTTACCTTCTTCTATATTTGGTACAGTTACAAGTAAAATATATTGATTCATATTAGATCTGTTTTTAATATTTTTAATCCTGATTAATTTAATACTTAATTTCAACTTTTTTAAGATTTATTGGTATCACTACTAATATTCCCTATTAAAAAATAGAAATTTAGCTTATTATACTAAGTTAAAAGTTAATTAATAGTTTCATTGGAATATAAAATAATAAATAATTGAACAAAATGTTGTATAAAGAAATTTAAATTGTTATAATTCTATTAAATATACAATTAAGATATTATAACTGAGGCATATATAAACTTGTTACATAATGTTTACCTTATTCACCAATATACGGGTATTTGTTTGATTCATCGGAAATATGGGAGTATTGATTTTAATCAAGATTTAGTTAGTGGCTTTTTAACAGCACTAAAGGATTTTAGCGTCGAATTCTCGAAGGGATCTGGAGAATTAAAAGTAATTGATATGCAGGTGTTTTATTTACTTTTAGTTTTTAAGGAAGGTGTATTGATAACTGCTGCTGCAGATAAAAATGATGATGCAAAAATAACCCATAAGGCTTTAACCGATATAATTGATAAGTTTATTGATCGTTTTGGTGATCGACTTGAAAGTTGGGCTGGAGATGTCCGTATTTTCCGAGATTTTGACCATATTATTGATGAAATTCTAAAGAATGGTAAACTCGCCGAAATCCAGTTGAAACTTCCAATTTTGAAAATTTTTAAGAAAGATTTTCAGAAATCCCAAAAGCAAATTGCGAAGAAAGGATTGATGCTTTCTGAGGAGGATTTACGAGAAGTTCGGGATCAGAAGCCAGTGTGGGCGGCAAAGAGGCTTCCCAAGCAAGTTATTACCCAGGGTTTTTTGGATAAGAAGCAATATAAGATTGCACATTTAGCAGATGGATTTCATACAATTGGGGAAATTGCCGAAGAGTCAGGTCGACCTGAATCAGAGATTCAGCGAATAATAAAAAGTTTAGATGATTTAGGCTTACTTTCATTTATCGAGATAAAATAAGTTTCTTTTTGATTTTTATACTAATTATTCTTAATTGACATTACTGTATTTTTAAAAGAAACTGGATCAGACTATGTTATTTCATTGATATTTTTAATTTTTGGCATTTTTAAGAATAAAGGAAAAAATTTTTGAAAACTGCTTTACTTATAAATTTAGTATGAATGTTAATAAAATTGATGACAACATCTATGAGATTCCTCCAAAGACATTAATGACACGGATTAAAGGAAATATTGATAAATTTCAAATGAGGGTTCCGGTAAAAATTTATGCTAATGAGTATATTTTGGAAAAAATTCGGTTAGACCGTACATTAGATCAGATATGTAACGTTGCTTGCTTACCTGGAATACAAAAACATGCAATTGCTCTTTCAGATGCTCATCAAGGATATGGTTTTTGTATCGGGGGAGTTGCTGGGACAGATGCAGTCAATGGAATGATTTCTCCTGGTGGTGTTGGTTATGATATTAATTGTGGGGTAAGACTATTAAGATCAAATTTATTTCTTAAAGATATTAAGAGTGTGCTTCCTAATCTGTTAGATTCAATATTTAAAAATATTCCTTCAGGTTTGGGATCGAAAGGGAAACTAAACATAAGTTATTCAGAATTAGATAAAGTTTTGAATAATGGGGTTAATTGGGCAGTAGACAATAATTATGGATTGGAAGAAGACCTTAAACATTTAGAAGAAAATGGATGTTTAAAGGATGCAGATGCCAATTTAGTTTCACAGAAAGCAAAACAACGTGCGATAAAACAACTTGGTTCTTTAGGAAGTGGAAACCATTTTCTAGAAATACAGAAAGTTGATGAAATTTATAATGAAAGTATTGCTAAATCCTTAGGAATACAAGATAAGGATCAAATCACTATTATGATTCACACTGGCAGTAGAGCTCTTGGACATCAAGTATGTAGCGATTCTTTAAGAAATATTGAACAGGCGATGAGTAAATATAATATTAAAGTACCCGATAGAGAATTAGCATGTGTTCCAGCAAATACAATAGAAGCACAGAATTATTTAAAACAAATGGCAAGTGCAGCTAATTTTGGATTCACAAACCGCCAATTAATTACTCATTGGGTAAGAGAAACCTTTCAAAATATCTTTAAAAAGGATATTGACACCCTTGATTTACATTTAATATATGGAGTTTGCCATAATATTTTAAAAATAGAAGAACATAAAATTAATGGTAAAAAAATGAAATTAAATGTCCATAGAAAAGGTGCCACGAGAGCATTTCCGCCAAATCATCCAGATTTACCGTCTGAATATAAATCTATAGGACAACCTGCATTAATTCCAGGGACGATGGGTTCTGCATCTTATCTCTGTGTTGGTAAAGTGAATGCTATGGATCTTTCATTTGGCTCTACTGCGCATGGTTCTGGAAGAGTTATGTCTAGATCAAAAGCTACAAAGAAATATTGGGGAGAACGAGTAAAAGATAGTTTAAGTGAACAAGGGATAATGGTAAGAGCTGCTTCCATGAAAATAATAGCTGAAGAAGCCCCGGGTGCATATAAGGATATAGATCAAGTTGTTCAAGTAAGCCATGATCTTGGAATCATTGAAAAGATTGTAAGATTGGTCCCTATAGGAGTAGTGAAAGGATGAAATTTATCTGATTATTAATTTTGATTTAAATATCAAACACAATATTTATTTTAACTCTATTCTTTTTTTCTTCAACATTTATAAAAGAATAAGTTATTGCTTTAACTTCAGTACCAGATTCATGTTTGATTTTATCAAACTTTTCTCCTTTAGCAACAGCTTTCAATGAATATTTATTTTTACTTTTTTTTATTGATTGAATTTGTATTTCATTAAAAATCAATTCTTCCACGTCAAAAATGTAAAGAAATTCAGTTAAAAAGTCAAATAATAAAGCTTCTTTATCTTCTGCTTCAATTATGATAATCTTTTCAATTTTTGGGGTAATTATTGACCTGAAGCTAGGGGAAATTGTTTCCATTAAGCTGTAAACAGTTTGTTCAAAAGCTTCTTCGAGCGTAGCACCTATAGCTTCAACTGAAACATCAGCTGTATGATTTAAAAATTTATAACTTGCTTTCTTCATGTTCATTTAGTTGAATTACTATCATCAAAAATCTTTGATATATATAGGATTTTTGTAATTATATAAATTTCTTAGTAGTTTAAATTGAAAATTATAAAAAGATATACAGTATGTTTTATACAATTGCGGATGAGTTGATTTTTTATCAATTTATATCTTTCAAAAAAAAATACTCAAATTTTGAACTTAAACTATGTGAGTATTTCTTTGAAAAAACACAGGGAATCTATCCAGAATTTGTTGTTGTTATAAAGCAATTTATTTTCTTTTTTGTTAAGAAGCAACACTATTTTAGCTCGAAAGTATACTTAGACTCTATAAGAAGGGAAATAGGTAATAGAAAGATTATTATCATAAGAATTGAAAAAATATTAATCAATATGTTATTTAGTTTTTTTCCTGATTTAAATATTGATAATATTGAAATAGAATTTGATAATAAATCAGGTAAGAGGGAAATTTCAATATATTTTCTCTTTTTTAAAGAAAGAGGAATTGCTATTGGTCGAAATGGAGATTATATAAGGACAGTAAATGAAATATTTGAAAATTATGTTATTTTTGAAAATCAAAATACTCCATTAAAAGTCAGCTGTAAATTCAAAGAATGATCTCTCAAATTTATTGCTTCTTACCAAGGGACATCTTTTAATCCAATGATAAAAGCTACTGTATTTGCTATAATACTTACTGCAGGGGTTAGAATTATTAAAAAAATTATAATAAAAATATCAGGTAATAGAAAGAGATTTGGGGCTATAAAACCTGGAATAGAAACGAATAATAAGGCTACTAATGCGAAATCCAGCTGATCTACTATCCAAAAAGGTGCTCCGCTTTTTATATCAAGTCTTCTTTTTAAAAAAGAGCCGAATAAATCACCTAAAACTGCACCATATGAAGCTAAAACAATTCGTATAATTAAAACAAGGAAGTTAATTGGAAAATCTCCACCTATAAAATAGTATTTAAAAATCCTAATGTTAACATAAAGAAGATATTGGTCTTGAGCAGTTGCATCAATAATTATTCCATTTATTGGTTCCCATAATCCATTAAAAAGGAGAAAGATGCAAAAAGATATTGGAATTCCAATATATAATGGTCCTTTTAATCCATTCCAAGTTTTGTGATCCCCTAATATTCTTCTACCATCTCGAAAATATTTCCCACCATCGATTGGCTTCCCTCCGCCAGTTATTACCATTGAAGCGTTTGAAATGTATGCGGGAACAATGATTAGAAGGCTAAATATTAATAATGCAATCCAATCAGCCCAATTGAATAGAAATGTTATTATTAGAAAACTTGCTAAAATCAGACACGCAAAAGTTATTGTTAAGATAATAGCAATCTTTTTATGATTTTTTTCAGTTTCAAAAAGATTAGTTTCAGATGGCAAAAGTCATAAATTCCTTAATAAGAGTGTTTTTCTGTTATTAAAATAAATAGCTAATTAAATTAAACTTTTTTTAATAGAATAAATTATTAATAAGATCTTAATAAATATTGCTTCATAAATAATATCCTTTTAAAATTCCGACAATAATATTATAAATTATTAAAAAGATTCATCAAAATTAGCTATTAAAGCTTTAACATTTTTCTATTAAATTAAAGATTAATAATTAATTTTAAATATGTAATTGAAATTTTCAGTATGCAATTGAAATATTGAAAATTGCGAGTGTAGAAAATTCTATATAAATTATGGAAATGTGGAGTTATAATTGTTGAAAAATAATAACCATGATCATCAATTTAATATTGATAAATTTTATAAGAATTACCTTAAGGGTTCAAAAATATTTAGTAATAGAGACGCTTTAGATTCATCTTATATTCCTAATGAACTACCTCATCGTGATTCTCAAATAAGAGAAATTGCCGAAAAGACAGCATGTGCATTATTAGGTGATACTCCTCCAAATTTTTTATGCTATGGGATGACAGGTACGGGAAAGACGGCAACTATAAGATATGTTAGCCAAAAATTAGCACAACAGAATTCAGAAATTAAACCATGGTGGATATATATTAACTGTAATATTATCTCAACTCCATATCGCATTTTAGCTCATATTTATAACACTATTTCAAGACAGGAAAAAATTCCTCCAACAGGTTTGCCGAAGGATATCATTTTCAAGAAACTTCTAGGATTATTAGATTTAAAGGTTGGATCTTCAATATGTTTCCTGGTATTAGATGAAATAGATATTTTAGTTGATAAAAAAGGCGGAAATGAAATTTTATACGATTTAACAAGATTAAATGAGAATTTAGATAATTGTAAAACGAGCATGATAGGTATTTCGAATAAGTTGAAATTTCGAGAGAACTTGGACCCAAGAATAATATCAAGTCTAGGTGAGGAACATGTAGTTTTCCCTTCTTATGATGCAAATGAATTAAGAGATATATTGAATAAAAGAGCAAAAATAGCATTTCAAGTGGATGCTTTGAAAGAAGAGGTTATCCCATTATGTGCTGCTCTAGCAGCAAAGGAACATGGTGACGCTCGAAAAGCACTTCAATTATTAAGGAAAGCTGGAGAATTAGCTGAGAGAGATCAAAATAAGATTGTATCAACCAAGCATGTAAAAAAAGCTCAAGAAGAATTAGAAAATGACCATATTATGGAATATATTAAAGGGATGCCACTTCAAGCACAATTGATATTAGCTTCAATCTATCTAATTACACGATATAGTCCTGAGCATATTATTATTTCTGGAGATATCTATGATGTTCATTCAGAGATTAGAGGTTTGATACCTGGAGTGAGGCAACTGACTAAAAGAAGAATAAGTGATTATATTAATGAATTATCATTAGCAGGGATAATCTCTGCTGAAATAAAATCCATGGGACATTATGGAAGAACTAAAATAATTAAACTTGACATAGATTTGGAATTATTAGAGAAGTTTTTATTAAATACCGAAAAAATAAAAGGGATTTTGAATCATAAACCCATTTTTTTACAAACAGATAAAGTGAAATTGAAAAATAATATATTTAAAAAGTTAATTTAGGTAGTAAAATCCCATGAATCAATATTTTCAGCGATTTTACTAAGAAAATATTCAGCAAGATTCTGATTTTTATCTTTTAATAACAAAAATAATTTAGTGAGATGCTTACAAAATTTTTTGTTCTCAGCTCTTCTTGTTTCAAAGTCATGGCAGTTATGATATAATATTTTGCGATTGACATCAATTTCTATTAGATATGATTCTTGCTTAGTACCCTTTACTTTAGATTTAATAATCCCCACAGAACGATCATATTCTAATAGTTCAAAAGCAGTATCAGAAATAGATACTGACCGATTTAATGTTCCTTTATCAACAAATGCATTAATTAAAACACTAAAATTAGTTGATTCTTTAGTTATATCATTTTTTAAGCTTGCTATTTTACTTGCAGTTTTAATTTTTTCGAAAATTTCAATCTTTCTTTTCTCTTGCCAATTTTTTAATTTATTCTGCAATTCATCTGATAATTTAAGATTTTGGTTATCATCTTTAATAAGCAATTCATCTTCAATACATTTATTGATAAATTTTTTAACTTTTTCTGGAGGATCAAGAAATAAATCAAAAGAAATCCTAATTATTAAATCTTTATGTAATATAAAAGGAATATCAATTATTTTCCAAATATATAATAACATCTCTGAAGAATTTATACGAGGAATTGCGAAATTCATAATAATGATATGAGTCTTTTATAACTTATGAAGAATAATTAAATATTATTTTTTAAATCTAATTGCATTCCTTTCAAAGTATCTAATTCAATAATAGAAAGAATACCAGGAGTAGGATGTATTCCTAAAGAATTCATAAAATCTGTTTGAGATTGAAAACATCCTGAATTAACCAATACAATATTATTATAATAATCCATTCCATTAATGTGAATGTGACCAGTATGAAATATGTCAGGAATCTTATCAATCACAAGCCAATCCTTATCTGTAGGTGCTATTTGCGTCTTTTTGCCATAAATAGGTGCTAAATGTCTACATTTTAATAATTCAATCATTGTATTTACTGGCTTATTATTGTCTAATCCAGGTATCAGCATATTCAAATCAAGTATACTATCACCATGATAAACTAATGTATTAACATTATGAGTTTGAACGATTGATGGATTTCCAATGCAAGACACACCAAAGTCTAAAAGTTCTGCACAATATTTCTTTGGCACCGCAGGTCTAGGAAGTGCATTCCTCACTGGTTCATGATTCCCAGAGCTGTAAAAAATTTTAATATAATCTGGTACTCCAGAAAGGGTTTCTGTTGCTTTCTTAAATTGATTATATATATCTGTTATAAGAAGATCACTCTTTTGTGTTGGATAAACTCCAATACCATCAACTAAATCACCGTTAACTATAATATATTTAATTCTTCCAGCTCGGTTTCGTTGACTTTTATTTCCTATTTTTCCATTTAAGAATTTTATAAATCTCAACCATAATTTTTCTTCAAATTCTTTACTACCAATGTGTGTATCAGAAATTAAAACAATCGATATTGGATCCGGTGATAAATTAGGTTCATAATCTCTTGGAATATCAATTTTAGACATGTAATTACAGTATATAATCCCAATCTTACCTTTTTCTCCTGGTTTATATGTTCCTTCTATGTAAACCATTTGATCATTAATCGTTTTTTCCGCTAATTTTACATTTTCTTGGTTTTCTGAATCTTTACGGATAATTACATTAATATTATTGGTAAGATCTTCTAATGTTAAGAAAAAGTTTCCCTTCTTTGTTTTACGAATTTCATTGACTAATCCGATTACTGAAACTTCTACACTATTTGTTAGTCTTAAAATATTATTGATATTATTTGCAAAAGGAACATCAGGTCTTTTTTTTATTAAGGTGCGCAGTTTATTGAATTTATCAACAGTAAGATTATAAAAATCTTCGTAATCTCCGTTTGTATAAAGCTTTCCTGTGGGATCTTTTAAAATATCATAAGAAAACGTTATATTTTTTGCAATAGGTCTAAAAGTTAACGATGATTTCGATTGTTCAAAAGAAGTCCTCTTGAGTTTATCACTAGTCAATCCTTTAGTTGAATTTTCATAATAATTATATAAATTTGACTTATCTTTATTTAAAATTAAATTTTTCTCTATTTGAGGGGCCTTTTCAGAAATTTCGTGAGTTTTTGGTTTTATGTATTCATTTTCTACTAAATTTGATGAATTGGATATTATATTTTTAATATCTTGCTTTACTTTTTTCTCTTGGGTAATTAATGAGTCAGATTTTTTAATTAATACCTTTTTTAATGATTTCTGTGATTTTTCTTGTGCAATCTTTAGTAAAACTTCTTCTGTCAAATGACTATTAAAATTTGGAAGAAAACTAACATGTTTAATTATTGATTTAACTAATTTTAAAGGGTCATCTAAATTTAGAAGAATTTCTAAAGTTGAAGGCGTTATATTAATCCCAGAATTAACAAATTCTTTAATTATATCTTCTTTTTCATGTAAATTATCGTCTTTCAATGTTAATCTGTTTACCATAGAATTATTATATTATTTGGAACATCAAATTAAATCATTTTTTATTAAAGGAAAAACAAATATCCTTTTATAAGTAGAGACTGTAGAAAATTAGCATTCCCTTAAAATTTATAAAAGAAATAGCAGATTAATAATTGAATTTAATTAAATCAGAAAAATTAGTATAGTAACTGTTTAGTTTTAATACATTAGTTTTTCTCAACTCTAAGAATAGGGAATTTTATGGTAGAGATTAGTAAAGCAATGGAATTATATTTTAATTCAATTCAAAAACAAGTTGATGAATGCTACTCAATTGCAGAACATGCACGTCAAAAAGGACTTGATCCTGAATTAGAAGTAGAATGTCCTCAAGCAAAAGATTTAGCGGGAAGAGTTGAAAAACTTGTGGGTCCAAAGGGTGTCGCAGAAGTAATAAGAACGTTAAAAAGGAAAGGATTAAGCGAAGATGAACTTGTCTTTAAGGTAGTAGCTGACATTTTAGATAATAAAATTGGGAAATTTGAATCTTTAGAGGCCCGAGTAGACAGAGCAATAAGAATTGGACTAGCTATAAAAACTATGGGAGTAGTGAGTGCTCCACTTGAGGGAATATCTAAGATTTTAATTCGAAAGGACAGCTTTGGTAAAAAATATTTATCTTTATATTTTGCAGGTCCAATTAGAGCCGCTGGAGGAACAACAGCTGCTTTGTGTGTCTTAATTGCAGATTATGTTAGGATAAAATCAAAAATTCCTAAATATGAAGCCAGTGAAGCTGAAATTGGGAGATATGTAGAAGAAGTCAAACTATATGACAGAAACGTCCATTTACAGTATCCTTCGTCTAACAAAGAAATTAGATATGCTGTGAGTCATTTACCAATAGAAATAAATGGAGATGCAACTGAAGATGAAGAAGTCTCTGCATTTAGAGATTTACCTCGGATTGAAACAAATCATATAAGAGGTGGGGCATGCTTAGTTTTAAATGATGGCATTCTTCTTAAAGCCCCAAAATTACTCAAAATTGCCAATGCTATGAATTTAGAAGGTTGGAATTGGCTTGCTGGGTTAAAAGAGATTGTTCAAAACCAGGAAAAGCTGGAAAAAGAAAAAAAAATAGATTTAAAAGAAGAAATTAAAATTACTCCAAATTCGAAGTATGTTGCTGATATTATTGCCGGACGACCTGTATTTAGTCAGCCTTCAAAAATAGGAGGCCATAGAATAAGATATGGGCGATCCAGAAATACAGGTCTAGCTGCAGGAGGAATTCATCCTGCAACAATGGTTATTTTGGATGAATTTGTAGCAATTGGAACACAATTAAGAATTGAGCGCCCTGGAAAAAGTACAAGTGTTTGTCCGGTGGATAGTATTGAGCCACCAATTATAAAACTGAAGAATGGTGATGTGATAAAAGTTTCAAATACAATAAAAGCAAAACAAATATCCCCAGAAATTAAAAAAGTATTATTCTTAGGAGATCTACTCTTTGGCTATGGTGAATTTACCGAAAACAACCATATTTTAATACCATCTGGGTATGTAGAAGAATGGTGGGCGCTAGAACTAGAAGAATCTATTAAAGATAAAGATGGGGTAAATGAAAAACTAAAAATATTTATTGAGAAGCCATTTGAAAATATTCCTACCCCAGAAGAAGCTATTGAGATTTCAAGAAATTATAATATTCCTTTACATCCTTTTTATTTAGATTTTTGGGGCAATATAACTGTTGAGGAATTGTTTATATTAAGAAATGCGTTAATTAATAATTTTTCTGAAACTGACAAAAGAATTAGCTTAGAATATGATAAAACTGTTAAGAAAATTCTAGAAAAAGCATTCATACCACATAAAATAAAGAATAATAGAATTTTGTTTAGTTTAAAAAAGAGTTTTGTATATAAAAATATATTTAACCTAGAAGATAAAAATTCATTAGAAACAGAAAAAGATGACAATGTTTTTACTTACTTTTTTAAAATTGCTTCACTTAAAATCAAGGATAAAGCCCCATACTATGTAGGATCTCGAATGGGGAGACCAGAAAAGTCAGAAAGAAAGAGTATGAAAGGTATTCATTCATTATTTCCTTTAAGTAATGTTGTTGGTAGTTCAAGGTTGTTTGAAAAAGCAATGGGTTTTAGTGCACGAAAAAATAATGTTGATGCTTTAAGCCCTAAAAAAAACAATTCCTTCGATTTTGGAAATAAAAATAATACTGTAGAAATCGGTAAGGTTAAAATTGAGGTATGTAGGAAAAAATGTATGAACTGTGGGAAATCAAGTATTTTTAATATCTGTCAAAACTGTGGAGCTCATACCGAATTACAGAAAATATGTCCGCGATGTAAATTACTTTATCATCCTTTTGAAGAAAAATGTTCAAGATGTAATGAGCTCTTAAAAACTTCACATGAGGCTAAATTCAATATAAGAAAGTATGTATACTCAGCTTTGAAATCACTTAATATGGCATTCCCTCCAAAATTTAAAGGTATTATTGGATTAACTAATGAATTTAAAGTTCCGGAACCTATAGAAAAAGGAATCTTAAGAGCAAAAAACGATGTTTTGGTTTATAAAACTGCTGAAATAAGATATGATGCTACAGATATACCATTAACTCATTTTAAGCCAAAAGAAGTTGACACTCCCATCGAAAAATTAAGAGAGATGGGATATCAGAAAGATATTAATGGAAAATCTCTGATAAATGAAAATCAGATTTTAGAGTTGAAAGTTCAAGATATTATTCTTTCCGATGATTGTGCAAAATATTTTATTAAAGTTGCTAATTTCTTAGATGACGAATTGGAATTATTTTATAAAGAGAATCGTTTCTATAATGTCTCAGTTAGGAAAGACCTTATAGGTCATCTAGTAGCAGGATTAGCTCCTCATACTAGCGCGGGAATAATAGGGAGAATAATCGGATTTACCCCTGCAAGAGCAATCTACGCCCATCCATATTGGCATGCAGCAAAACGACGCAACTGTGATGGAGATGAAGATGGGGTTATGTTACTTTTAGATCCTCTATTAAATTTTTCAAGACATTATCTTCCAAGTAAAATTGGAGGGAGGATGGACGCAACTTTAGTAATTGGTACAAAAATCGACCCTAATGAGATTGATGCCGAAGCACATAATATAGACACATTATACAATTACCCTTTAGAATTTTATGAAGCAACTGAGAGATATTCCACACCTTCTAATATCGAATCTATAATGAATTTAATAAAAAATCGTTTAGGTACTCCCGAACAATATGAAAACATAGGTTACAATATTCCAACTAATGATATAAATGAAGGGCCTAAAGTGTCTGCTTATAAACTATATGAAACCATGGATGAAAAAATTGATGCTCAATTAGAACTAGCAAAATTGATTATAGCTGTCAGCGCAAAGAAAGTAGCTAAAAAAGTATTAGCGACACATTTTAATCCAGATATATTAGGGAATTTAAGAAAGTTTGCAGTTCAAGGTTTTCGATGTGTTAAATGTAATGAAAAATTCAGACGCCCCCCTTTATCAAATAGTGGTAAATGCCCTAAATGTGGGAATAGAATTATCTTAACAGTAAATCGTGGAGGTATTGAAAAATATATACCTCGCGCTTTAAAGTTATGTAATGAATTTAATTTAGACAATTATACAAAACAAAGAATGGAATTAATTGAGGAATATGTAGAAAGTTTAACAAATAATCCGAAAATCAGACAGCATAAGTTATCTGACTTTTTTTAACTCCCTCTATCCTCAAATCAATACTTCTTAAAGCTTGATGACATATATTTATGCAACCATTTAAATTTTCTATAGAAGTTTTATCAGGAGTATCCTTTAATGAATGAATGTATTTTGAATCTTTACTTGAATGAAAAAAACTTACTTGGAACTTAGTCTTTGTTTTTCTAGCATATTTTTTAAAAGGTTTGTAATCACTTTGAGGTTTAATAACCCTATTATAAATTTTTAATGGAATATTCAGTTGATTTGCTGTTGCACCAAATATTTCATTTAGATTATTATTCATTTTGCTTCTAAAGATTAATCCAGATTTATTTAAAAGTCCTATATAAGTACCAACCATGTCAATATTGATATTAAATGACCTATCAAGATCATATTTATTTTTCAGACTAGTAAAATGAGCTTTGCAAAACTTTTTTGAGCCCTTTAAACCCCATTCTTCGGCTCCAGGCCATAAAATCAGAACATCTATATTTTCAAGTGGGTTTCTTTTGAAAATTTTTGCTAACTCTATTGAAATTGCTACTCCACTTGCATTATCAATTGATCCTGATGATGGGCGTTCTCTAAATACTAAATATAAGATTGGGATTGAAATAAAAACTCCAGCAATTGAAGAAAATGCGATAAAAATTACGATAAATTCTGTAACAGGGACTACTCTAAATAGGTCAAGAATGAATATAGAAGCAAAGATTATAAAAACTATTCCGTAGAAAAATACTACTAATCTATAAATGAAAAAGACGATTACCTGCAGTTTATATGGAATATTCGCTGATATAGAATCATAATGAGCAGTTATAATTACTAACGGCCTATTTGGTGTCCTTTCTTTAGACTTAATTAACGTAAAAATGTTTTTGGATTGTTCATTTTTGATGAAACTGACTTCCCGAAAAGTTCTAAACGCGTGCTTTATAATGAAGTAGAGAAGAACAATCAAAATCATACGAAAAAGTATTAAATTAATTAAGATAAGAAGATAACTTGTCCTCATAAGTATCTTTAATGGTCCAGTCCATGTAAAATGTTCAACTTCAGAATTAACATTATTATCCAATAATTCTTTCTCTATATAACTTAAAGCTTCAGTTTCTCCCGTAGATGAAGCTGTTCGATTAAATGCTAAAGCGTGTATGTGTTCCATAGGTTTCGGCTTATCATATATTTGTAAATCTGAAATATAAATCACTCATTTAATTTATTATATTTTATTCTAATTATCTAAATTATTAATAAAAAGAATTGCTACAAATATAAATTCTCATATTATAGAAATTGTACTAATCAAAATATTAAGTTAAGTTATAGAATTCCAAATTATATAAAAAAAAGTATATATATAAGGCTTTGTAATGCTATTTAATATTAGAATCTAGCTTTTTCCCTTGTTCGTTCAAGATAAATGAAAATTTTTTAATGCGAAAAATAGTGTGCAGGAGGTGGGATTCGAACCCACGAATTTAGGTCGGGG
>Ga0209427_10005385_pt1 | contig 14679 bp, 8 predicted proteins | sample DeeMarSWOR136_30_FD_187465 | JGI IMG/M metagenome (GOLD analysis project Ga0209427, IMG submission 187465) | Marine sediment microbial communities from White Oak River estuary, North Carolina - WOR-1-36_30 (SPAdes) (version 2) | ecosystem: Environmental > Aquatic > Marine > Intertidal zone >...
AATCATGTCTTTCTTCCTATCGTAGAAGTAGAAATAGCCCTCTTCATCCATTCTGGCCAGGTCGCCGGTGCGCAGCCAGGTTTCACCGTCGACTTCCATGAGTACTTCCTTGGTTGCCTCCGGTTTGTTCCAGTATCCCGCGAAGACATTGGGGCCTTTGAATACCAGTTCGCCTGTTTCCCCGACGGGAAGGAACTTGGTGCCTTCCGCCTCAACTATGCCCGCCACCGTGCCAGGCATAGGTACACCGAAGGAACCGATTTTCGCCCTGCCGTAGGGATTGACCATACCGACCGAGGTCGTCTCGGTCATTCCCCAACCTTCGTGGATTCTGGCCTTGGTTCGCTTTTCCCAGCCCGTGGCAGTGGCCTCCAGAAGAGCATCAGCACCGGAGATGAGGACTTTTATGTTTTTCCAATTTACTCTGTCGGTCTTTTCATAGTCCTTGAGATATTCATACAGGGCTGGAACGCTGTAGAAAATAGTCCCTTTGTAGTTTTCTATGGCGCTCAGGATGTCATCAGGGTCAGGAGTAGTGATCAGTATCGAGGTGTAGCCCTCGGTCATTCCTCCCATCATGACCACTGCTTGACCATAGATGTGATAGAAAGGCAGATAAGCTATTACGACCTCTTTCCCTTCCTGTATGATATCGCCCCAGAATCCGTTGGCGAGCTGTCGGGCAGCGGCAAAATTGTAGTGAGTTATCATGGCACCTTTGGGCCTACCGGTTGTCCCGCCTGTATAGGGAAGAGTCACTATATCCTCTCTTGTATTGAACTTGATATCAGGCGGATTCGGGGGATATTTCTTGAGCAAGTCCTGGAATCGGTAAAATCCCTCTCTTTGAAATATTTCCACAGGCGGGGCGGCCATTTTCTGGTACACAGCGCGGAGCACACTGCTGCCCAGAAACTTTTTCATCCCAGGCAGGTATTCGCCGATGCTGGTCAGGATGACCGCATCCAGCTTGACTCCGCTTTTCTCCACGTTATCGTAGAGGATGTCCAGGCACACAAGCATTCTCGCCCCGCTGTCTTCGATCTGGTATTTGATTTCGGAGCTGACATAAACAGGGCTGATTGCCGTTAAGGTGGCCCCCGCTTTCAGGGCTCCGTAATAAGCTATCATAAACTGCGGTGAATTAAGCAGCAGGAGGGCAATCTTGTCCCCTTTCTTGACGCCTAAATCAACTAGCGCCGCAGCAAATCTGTCAACCTGCTCCCGGATCTCCTTGTAGCTCATCTTTCTACCATAGAATACTATGGCGGTCTTGTCCTTCCATTTTTCCGTGGTCTCATTAAAGGTGTCTATCACGGACCTTTCCTCGACTGTTACATCCTTGGGCACACCTTCCAGGTACCATTTTGTCCACGGCCTGGCTTCATATGCAGCTTTGTTGGGATCCTGTGTCATTGTCTTACCTCCATTTTGTTGTAGACGCCGTTCATACGTAAGCACCAAACACGATCATTCAGTGCCTCCAGAATTCAAGCTCATCTTACCTGTGTTTTATCAAAGTGTCAAGCTTTCTCATACTCTCCGAAAAACTGATTAGTGGCATCGTGCCTGGCAGCGGCTTGACGGTGCAAGGACAGGGGCGTAACATAAGCAGGCCCTAATTTCGGAAAAACGGCATCAAAGACAGAATAATGAACAAAGGAGATTGATTGTATGGAAGAAGCAGTAGTTGTCAGCTATCTGAGGACACCCTTTTCCCGGGCGAGGCCCAGGGAACCAGAGAGGGACGCATTCAACAGCCTGAGAATGGACGACTTGGCAGCCCGACTGGTCCAGGAAATGATAAAGCAGACCAAGATAGACCCTGCAGAAATCGGCGATGTGCTCACAGGAACGGCCATGCCGGTGCTCGAGCAGTGGCTCTATGGGGGGCGTGTAATCAACTTCCTGGCCAAGCTGCCGTTCAATGTCCCGGGGCAGGGAACTGACCGCCAGTGCGTCTCATCGATGTCCACGATACACCAGGGGGCTATGGAAATCATGCTGGGATACTCCGATATCGTCATCTCCTGCGGAATCGAGCACATGACTCACATCCCGACCCTGGGAGGCGGCGGGCGACAGGTACCGGTGGAACCTAATCCCAGATTGGCCACCGAAGAGTTCAAAGAAGTAGACATAATGACCACCATGAACATGGGACTGACCGCGGAGAAGCTCCTATCACAGACCAACTTCACGCGGGAGGACATGGACAGATGGGCGATGAAAAGCCATCAGATGGCGGCCAAAGCCGTCCAGGAAGGGTTCTTCAAGGGGGAGATAATGCCGGTTGAGGCGGTGCAGGCGGACGGGACGAAGAAAGTCTTTGACACTGACCTGAGCATCAGGGCTGATACTTCACTGGAGGCTCTCGCCGGCTTGAAGCCTTCCTTCAAGGAAGGTGGGCAGATAACGCCAGGTAACTCCTCCCCACTCAACGCCGGTGCCACTGCCATAATGCTGATGTCCAAGAAGAAGGCCAAGCAGTTAGGCCTCAAGCCCCTGGCCAAGATTATATCCATGGGATGGGCTGGCGTTGACCCGACGGTGATGGGGAAAGGCCCGGTCCCATCCAGCCGCATGGCCCTGGAACACGCCGGCCTCCCAGTGAAGGACATCGATTTCTGGGAGATAAACGAGGCCTTCGTCATCGTAGCGCTTTATGCCATGAAAGAACTGGGCATCGATCCCGAGAAAGTCAACGTCAAGGGTGGCGCTACTGCCATCGGACACCCGCTGGGAGCCACCGGCACCAGGCTGGTTGGCACCTGCGCCAGAATACTCAACGTCGAGAAAGGGAAATACGGTCTGGCCACCGCCTGCGTCGGCGGCGGTCAGGGCGCTGCCACCATACTGGAGCGGGAAGACTAGAAAAGGTCAACTCTCTTACATTCATTTGTAGGGGCGGGGCTTGTCCCCGCCCCTTCTTCTGTTATCTCGAACCCTTGAAAGATGCGTGGCAATTCACGCAATTGAATTCCAAATCCTAATCTCTATGCTCCAAAGAAATCCCAATACCGGAATTTGAATCTCTAGACTGTTTTGGTCATTGAGCCTTTGGTGCTTCGATATTGTTTAAGATTTCCTGCTTGGGATTTAGGATTCTCCCCTTCGGGACTCTTCTGCAATATGCTAGAATAATTCCCACAACGCAGATTTAGCGCAAAGGACATGTACAAGAAGAAGAAAGTGGCCGCGTTGAAGCATCGGCGGCGCGTGAAGAAGTTCAAGGAAAGAAGAAAGGCCCAGACTCAAGCCGAGGAAAAATGAAAAGGGCGCTCCTGTTGACCGGCCAGCCGGGCACAGGTAAGACCGCTCTCATCAAGGAAGTCCTGGCCAGAACCAGAGTCAAGGGCGGCGGCTTTTACACTGAGGAGATACGCACCGGGGAAACAAGGCAGGGATTCCGGATTGCCACCCTTGATGGGCAAGAAGCAACATTAGCCCATGTCGCCATGCCCAGTCCCTACCGCATCAGCAAATACCGGGTGGACGTGGATGCTATGGACACAGTGGCCGTTTCTGCCCTGCGCCAGGCGCTCAAGGGAAGCGACTTGATAGTCATTGATGAGATTGGGAAAATGGAACTCTTGTCGCCCCGTTTCCGGGAAGTCGTGAAGCAATCAATAAACAGCGGCAAGAAAGTCCTGGGCACTATCATGCTCAACGCCCATCCCTTCGCCGACGAAATCAAACGCCATCCCCAGGTCGAAACGCTCCTGGTAACCAGGGGTAACCGGACCGAGGTAATGAAGAAAGTCCTGGACTGGCTAGGGTAAGAATCCTCTCTTTCGGCGCGGTTCCCTCTCCACTTGCTGGAGAGGGTTAGGGTGAGATGAATCTCCGCCTCCTCGACCCCCTTGCCATTGCAGGCGTAGCGTGGCAATCTCGGAGATTACTTCGGCCGACTACATCGGCCTGGCAACGACGTCAAGGGGAGCGTCCTTTCAGGCCTCGATTTCCCCGGCCAAAGCAGTCTCCTATTTCTCGACCATAGAGGATTCAGAGCCTGTCCTGAGTCTAGCGAAGTACGCTGCAAATAGTGACAGCGCCCGCGGACTCAGTTAAAATGAACATGCTCAACGTCGAGCAGGAGCTAAAGCTGTGAAATCTTAGGAGATCCCCACGAACGAGGAGCTCCAGTGTCACGACAGCCCTTCTTCAGCAGTCGACACGGGACAAGATGATGTTGGAGGAGCAATGCGTATTCTGATAGCTATACAGGGATATTATGGCGAGAGAATGGTCGAAAATATCCAGCGCCATTGTCCGCCGAACTGGACGGTGAACCGTTTGACCATTCCTACCGGCTTACCGTCCATAATCGATGACGCTGATGAATTCCTGCCCAGCGAGTTGCCGGCAGCCGACCTGCTCATATCTCTCGGCGAGCATCCCGGAGTAGCTCAGATGATTCCCGACATGGTCAAAAGGAGTGGAGCCAGGGCGGTGATTGCCCCTGCAGATAATAGAGCATGGCTGCCCTTCGGCCTTGCCAGGCAAATCCAGAAAAAGTTGGAATCCATGGGAGTGGATATGGTCCATCCAGTCCCCTTCTGTACCTTGACGGAGAACGACAGCCAGAACGCCTACATCCAGGAATTTGCCAGGCATTTCGGCAAACCCGACGTGGACATAGAGTTCTACAAAGATGACAGACACAGAGTAGGCAAGGTCACTGTCAAAAGAGAGGCTCCCTGCGGGAGCACTCGGTTCGTGGCCGACCATCTGGTCGGAGTCTGGTTCAGAGAGGCCGCGGAGCAGGCAGGACTCCTGCATCATCAGTTCCCTTGTATGGCAAGTATGGCCATGGACCGGGAATTCGAAGACACTCTCATGCATCGTGCCGGGAACATGCTCAAGCAGACGGTCCAGGAGTCCATCAAAGATGACGGCCTGACCAGATATTCAGTGTGAAAAAGACGCAGGACTGTAAGCGATGGCGCTGGTTGGCATCCAAGACAACCTCGCTGAGGTACTGGACAGAGTCCCAAACCGGTTGATGGAAGGGGTGAACTGAGTCCGCCACTCTCTACCGCTGAACTCTATCAAAAGACTAGCATGAAGCTCCCTACGCGATTGCACAAATGCCAGCTGTCTTCAACGGTGATTGGATACACCACACAGTTCGTCAAAGGGTGCGCTCAGCGAGGGCTTGACATTCCCGAGAGGCGGTCATAAAGTTTAGCTTGGTGAGGGAGGATCCCTGATGAAGTGCCCGACATGTGGATACGAGAACCGGGAAGGTGCGCGGTTCTGCGGAGAGTGTGGCCATTCATTCGCTGCCGAGAATACTTGCCCTCGATGCGGACACGCCAATCTTCAAGGTAACAAGTTCTGCGATAAATGTGGCCATTGTCTGGTTGAGCCAGCACCTGAAACGCCCTCGCCCTCTCCCATGCCTAGATCTTTTGCCAATGGCCGCTATCAGGTCAAGAAGTTCCTCGGGGAGGGAGGCAAGAAGAAGGTCTACCTCGTTCATGATAAGGTGCTGGAGCGGGATGTGGTCTTTGCTCTGATAAAGACAGAGAAACTGGATGACGTCACTCGCCTGCGCGTCAGCCGGGAAGCCCAGGTCATGGGCCGACTTGGTGACCATCACAATATCATGACCATACACGACATGGGTGACGAGAACGGCCAGCCCTATATTGTTCTGCCTCTCATGCCCGGCGGAGATGTGGGCAGTGTTATCGAGAAAGCCCCGGAACGCCGCCTGCCCATCGAGCAGGCAATCGGTATTGCCAAGGCCGTCTGCCGGGGCCTGGAGTATGCCCACGGCAAAGGCGTCATCCACAGGGATATCAAGCCCGGCAATGTCTGGCTGAGCGGCGATGGCACGGCCAAGGTCGGCGATTTTGGTCTGGCGCTAGCGGTAGACCTGTCCCGTCTCACGAACGAGGGCATGATGGTAGGCACGTATTACTACATGCCGCCCGAGCAGGCCATGGGCGGCGATATCACAGCTCAGGCTGACCTTTACTCAGTGGGGGCAATGCTGTACGAGATGGTGACGGGGAGGCCCCCCTTCACGGGTGATGATATGGTGGCGGTTATCGGACAGCATATCAATACGCCACCGGTGTCGCCCAACTGGCACCGACCCGACCTGCCCCCTGCGTTGGCGGCACTCATAATGAGGCTACTGGAAAAGGACCCGCAGAGGCGGCCTGCGTCGGCTACAGAGGTGTTGCAGATGCTGGAAGCTGTTGAGGGAGGGAAGGTGGAAGAGCCCTCCACAGAACAGTCAAAGGTACTGGCGGAGAACCCTCTCTACCGGCGGGTATTTGTCGGCAGAGAAGCCGAGTTGCGCCAGCTCCAATCGGCTTTTGATGCTGCGGCATCGGGGCAGGGCTCGCTGACCATGGTAGTTGGTGAGCCGGGTATCGGCAAGACTGCTCTCTGTGAACAGTTGGCCACCTATGTTGCTCTGCGGGGCGGCCGGGCACTGGTGGGTCACTGCTACGAAGAGGGCTCGCTTTCACTACCCTATCTGGCCTTTGTGGAGGCATTAAGGGCTTATGCTCAGACCTGCGATCCGAGCAGACTGCGGGAGGAACTGGGACCCGGGGCACCTGATGTGGCACGGATCGTGTCGGATATCAGGGAGAGGCTGAGGATGGAGCCGAGGCCCAAGGGAGACCCAGAAGAGGAGAGATACCGGCTGTTGCAGGCGGTCAGCGACTTCCTGGGCAGTGCCGCCGCAGCGAAGCCGATGCTAATGGTACTCGAGGACCTGCACAGTGCCGACGGGGGCACATTGGAGATGCTGGAGCACGTGGCCCGTAACCTGGGCGATAAGCGATTGCTGCTGGTGGGCACCTACCGCGATATTGAAGTTGACAGAACACATCCTCTTTCCGCCGCCCTGGCTGAATTGAGACGGCTGCCCACCTTTGGGCGGGCCCTGCTCCGCGGTCTGAACGCCGATGAAGTGAGGAGAATGCTGTCAAGTATTGCCGGGCAAGATGTTCCCTGGGGGCTGGCCGAGGCAGTTCACCGCCAGACGGAAGGCAACCCTCTCTTTGTGCAGGAGGTGGTACGGTATCTGGCCGAAGAAGGTATTATTGAGAGGCAGGAAGGACGGTGGCGGGCGAAGAGTGATACGCCGGTGGAGATGCGGATTCCCGATGGCTTGAGGGATGTCATCGGCAAACGTCTCTCTGCCCTGAGTGAGTCGTGCAATAAGGTGCTTTCCGTAGCCGGGGTAATCGGCCGGGACTTCCAGATGGCAGTGTTACAGAAGGTGGCTGGCATGAGTGATGATGAGCTTTTCACAGCATTGGAGGAAGCCCGAAAGTCGGCAGTAATCGAGGAGCGGATGGGCACAGGGGCGAAGGTGCACTACCGCTTTGCGCATGCCTTCTTCCGCCAGACGCTCTATGAGGAGATAATTGCTCCCAGGCGAATACGGTTACACCAGGAAGTGGCGCGGGCGTTGGAAGAGACATACCACAACAGACTGGAGCAGCACGCAGCTGAGCTTGCCGAGCACTTTTCTTTTTCGTCGGAAAGAGCCGACTTAGAGAAAGCGGTCAGCTACGGGGAAATGGCAGCCAGAAGAGCCACCGATGTTTACTCGTACGGAGAAGCTGTGAGACTGCTGGAGCAGGCGCTTAAGGTACAGGAAGTCCTTGGCCCCGAGGAGAAGTTGAAGCGCTGTGACCTTTTGCTGGCGCTTGGCTGGGCACGTTTCTACAATCATGAATACCGCCATATCATGGAAGAAGAGGCTCCCACAGCATTGGAGTTGGCAGAAGGAACAAGAGACACGCGGCGTGCCTGCCAGGCCTGTCTGCTTGCCACAGCCGCCATATCAGGTGCCGGGCAAGGTCCCGGTTTCGGGACAGCCGAGGCGGCTAGATGGACTGAAGTGTTCGATCGTTATGCTGCCCCCAACACGATTGAGCGCGCCTGGGCGAACCAGGCTCTCGGAGGAAGGAAAGTAGCAGTCGGCGATTTTGCCGGAGGGTGGTCGCTATTCCGCGAAAGTACTCTTCTCGCACGCAAGTTGGGAGATGCGAGTGCGTTTGTTAATTGCGGGGGAGATTATTTGTGGTTTTGTCCGCCCACTGCTGAATATGTTGAAGAGGCACGCCAAATAGTAGGTGAGATGAGACGGGTCTGGGATAAGGCTGACCCTTTTTCCATGACCTATGGGATGGATTGCGCAGGTTCTTTCTTCCTCAGTCTGGGTGAACGAGGACAGGGCGAGGCAATCCATCGCGAGTTAATGGAGTCAACACGGTTGGCGAGAATGCCGGCGAGTCAGTATTTTCTGCCGGGTCGTCGTGCCTATTATCACATCATGGACGGGCAACTTGAGGAAGCGGCGAAATGCCTTGACGATGTGCTCAGGCTCGGTGCTGAGATGGGCGCGGGACTAACTGCAGGAGTCATAGCTGGCGGCTCTGGACCCCGCCTAGCCGGATATCTCGGCTGGGGCCGAGACGAACTGAGAGATTTGGAAGAACGGTCGCAAACAGCCGGCCTCTTTGTGCCTGAGCCCCCGCATGTTAGGGCCTACTATCTGGTTTGTGGGGGAGAGAGGGAAGAGGTCATAACCGTACTCGATGAGGCTGCAGACCACTATGCGGCTGAGCCAGATAAGACCAGGCACACGTTCGGAGGACTGGTACTCCTGCTGGAGACGGCGGTGCTCGCGAAGCATACGCGAGCGACGGAGATTCTCTTGAACCTGCTTGTGGGCGCCATATACAAGACAGCAGGTGTGCAAAATCCAACCTGTGTGGCTCGCCACCTAGGTGGCGCAGCCGCGTTGCTGGGGAGACAGGAAGAAGCACGGAAGTACTATCAGGAAGCCACCAAGGTCTGCACCGAGATGAGGTTCCGCCCGGAGTTGGCCCTCACACGCCTCCAGCTTGCCGAGCTGTTCCTGGAGCATTCCCCCAAGAAGCGGGTGGAGGCCCTGGAGCACCTTGACTTCGCCATATCGGAGTTTCGTGATATGAAGATGCGGCCCTGGCTGGAGCGGGCATTGAGACACAAGGAGATACTGAAGGCGTAGGTCTTTGTCTCAGGGTCGTCCGATAGTAAGAAGCCACATTGTTACCTGATATTCCCGCTTACTTGGAAAAGCAGGGGCTCTAGCTATTCTGGAGATATAACACCTGATTAGTAGCAGGCCTGATTGGTATGGGGTCCCTGGATTACCTTCTCCTTTTAAGAAAGGCTGGTTTTTGCTAAACTGGCACTCATAGATGAGAATGGCAGAGCGTTCAATTTGATGCCCAGTAAGTAAGTCCGAGCCCTTGGCGCCCGTTGGTTCGGTTATCGCCAGGCTGGATAAGGAGTTCAATCTTGAAGAAACTAGGTGCCAGCGTATCTAGCTCGGGCAAAGATGTTATTCCCGAAGAGCTGGCCTGGGCAGAATGCAGCAGTTCACTGGCGATTGCCTCCGGCCTGTTCCATCTTTGCTCCGAGGTTAGAAGTATAGTACGGACCGACGGTCGGAGCACCACGGTGATAGAGCTGGAAGATGGCTTGACAAGGCGATTGGAGGTGGGATCCAATCTCCTGTGTGCTACGGGTACGGGAAGTCTGCCGCAGCAGCATGCCTGCAGCTTTGACGTCACCATGGAGGACTTCGTCAGTCTGACCCTGAAATGCCGTGGTACTCCATGACAGGAAATAAGTTATGAATCGCCGGGAGTTTAGACACCGCTTGGCAGGGTACATTGCCCTGACACTGATGGTTCTGGTCACCAGCTTGTGGACATTCTGGGGCGTAAGAGCAATGTGTTACCAGGGCTGGTGGGAAGCATGGTACTTCCGCGTGCCCTACCTAGCGCCGGCTATTGTCTGTCTGGGTATGACATTAATAATGCTTGCACGGCCGCGCGCCGGGGGCTGGCTAATTATCGTCATCGGTGGGGCATTTACCGCCTGGTGGTCGTACATGTTGGTCACTGCCGGCCTTACCAGTCAGGTATTGAGCGTACTGCCTTTCAGTGGCCTGTTGGTGGTCGCCGGGGTGTTGTCTTTTGTTGATGGCCGCTACCGACAGCGCTCACGCTCTGAAGAAGGGCGGTTGCCGTCAAAGGAGTGGGTTCGCCCCAAACTGCGCTATGTATTAGCCATCGCACTTCCGCTACTGGTGGCTATCGTCGCTTCAATTCTAATTCCGCTCATTCAGTTTCCTGAGCTTAGTAATGACCTGGACGGGACACAAGTTGACGCTGATGGCAACCAGTTCAGAAATCTATGTGTCCAATTTGTGCGCACAGTAGCCGAAAACCACCTTGACGGGCTGCCTACCCAATACCCTACAGCGTTAGAAATTAAGGGCAATTGGGAGCTTGATATAAGCATATATCACCAGGGGGAAATAAAAGGGGCCGGCAGCAGTGAAGGCGAGGACGAAATATTGTCCTTAACACTGGAAGAAGCAACGGTAAACGCGCTAGAAGAAGCACGCCAGAAGCTTAGTAAGGAAGACCTCGAAGAGGTGAGATTTCTGCTTACTTTCTCTTATCCTCCTCACTTCTTCAGCCAGGTTGATAACTTGTTTCAGCTTATCCCTCGCGTGGAGTATTACTATAGCCGTTCATTTTGCCATGATGACCGTCCATTTTCCTTCATAGAATATGACGGAGAAGGGAAGGAACTTGTTGAGGGCTTGGTGATAATACGCAGCCTGGATAAGGAATTAATGCTCGAGAAAATTGAGCAGGGCAAAGAATTCCTGTTCAGGGCAATGCATGAAGACGAGCATGGGTTTTACAAAAAATATCGCCCTGAGACTGATTACTTTGGGAGTCGGCTGCATACCGTATATTCGGCTTCAATCATATATACGCTATTGAAAATCTATGATTTCGACCAGGATGAACGGATATTGGAGGGCATACCGGAGTGGGGAGATTTTCTGCTTTCGATGCAAAGTAAAGATGAAGAAACGTATGGTGCATTCCATTATTCGTGTTATCCCTCAAGCGGGATGAAAGAAGGGAGTTTCCCTGTTGGTACTACAGCGTTAAGCATATTTACGTTGTTAGATTTGTATGAGCGAACGGATGACTCCAGGTATCTGGAATCGGCAAGACTGGGTGGTGATTGGCTGACCACTATGCAAAAACCTGACGGTACTATGTACGCACACAAAGACCGACTTTCGGACGAGAAATGGGTTTATGGCGAAAGAGAATCACTTCTTTATAACGGTCAAGTTCTTTCTGCACTTTCCCGCCTCTACATAATTACCGGAGATACAAGGTACTATGACGCTGCGGAAAGGATTGCCCAGCACTTCTCGGCAAGAGTTGAAAAAGAGGGTTGTTTTCTGGGGGATGACTACCGCTGGAAAAACCCGATCTCAAGTGCCTGGGTAGTGATGGCTTTGCTTGATTTCTACCGAATAAATGAGGAGGATTACCATAAAGACATAATCCTTAAATGCAGCGACGAACTTCTGAGAAGACAAGCAACAGACATCAATGATCCCCTCTACCACGGAAGCTGGTACCGGGCGTATTCGACCAGCGGAAACGGCTGGCTGGCTGAAGTGATGATGGAAATGTACAGGTTCTGCCAGGAACAGAACAGGGACGGATGTGATGAATACAAAGAGGCGATACTAGGAGTAATACGGTGGGTAATTCAGAATACCTATTCAGAAGAGAATACCTTTTTCCTCAGAGAGCCCGAAAAAGCAATAGGTGGCATTTTCTGGAACTATGAAGAAAGATACGTTAGAACTGATTCACTGTGTCATGCCCTGAACGCGTATGCCGGCATGATGGACGAATGGGAAGACGGAACGCTGCTCTCACTTCCAGAGCAGCCGATCGGGGTAATCTTGAGCCGACTAACAGGATGACCCGTTTGCTAATGCTACTAAACGATATTCTCGGCAGCTGAGCCCCCTCTATTCCTGCCTGCAAAAGACCACATCGCCAGAAGAGTCATTACGGGCACAAGAGCTACCAATTATGAGGCCGAGTCCTCTCGATCCGGAGCTGAAACGGTTATTGCTTCAGCAGAGAATTTCGTTCGGAAAGCAGCCGCTATCTTAGATATCATCTACCACGTAGTAGCCTGTGGTGCCCCTGGAATTCGGCGTTTTCCAAGGCAGATTACTCAAGGCGTAATTGAACCTATTACCTAGCGCTTAAAGGCGTCCAGAAAACTGCACAATTCGCTGTTTTGCTTAAGCTTTCCACACATCATTGCCAGGGTTACGAAGTACGAAGCATCTGGGTGGACGAAGCCGCAGGCAAACCGCATGTTAGGCGCTCTGCGTCTTCTCCCGGGCTTATTCCCTTTCAGCAAATGTTCTTTGCCTGATGGGTGCATGTCATGAAAGGAGGCGAAATTCGCAGACTCCACTACCCACGTGGTATAAGTTTCATCATCTCTTCACCTTCCATTACGGGCACAAGTCCTTTATTACCGAAGCCAATCCAGAAAGAAGTCATGGCAAAAAGAAGCTTGGGGTCAGCAACCTCAACCAGTCTATAAGCTCGACAACCTCCAATATCAACCCACTCGCCAATTACTTTTACCCCTTGAGGAATCTTCTCTTCTGCTCTAGGTTAGTGACCTCTGCTGATCTTGCCGATTCCCAGGTAATAATATCCATAATTAGCATCTTGTTGACTCTCTATTTATTAGATTTATTGGGCCACTTAACCACAACGAAGCAGCTTCTCCGACGCCCACAAACGAAGAAGCCAGCCTTGATTCAGTATGGGCATCACCTCCTTCCCGCTACTGTGATTGAATAAGCAAGAAGGACACAGGCCGCCACATCCCAATGTGGCAGTTTCTGTGCCCATATTTCATCTCCTCAGCCCCTCACACAATTTCTAGGGTTAGCTCATGTGTTGGAATTTTATTATACTGTAATTCACTTGTGAGGTATTACCAGTGCTCAAAATCGAGGGGAGGTAACGCTGGGTATTCTGAGGATAGAATACCTGATTTGCTACAGGCCTGACCGGAATGGTGTCCCTGGAATTCCAGACGATGGTGTCGGCGCTCTGGACCCGCTCTCTGCCGCTGAACATCCCGTCAGACTGTCACACGGTCTCCAAATTACCTGAACCATTGATACGTAGTAGATGATGCCAGAATCAATCATTCGGCATCTGTTCTGATTGTGCAAGGCAGCCTGCGCACAGTTTGACAGCACCATTTTTGCGGCTCATAATGATATGTCAACAGACTCAGAGAGGAGGCGAATATGGTCAACGAGAGCCAAGTTTATCGCGATTTACAGACTCATCTTGATAAGCTACCTATAGGTTTCCCGTCAACTAAATCGGGTGTGGAAATTCGCATCTTGAAACACCTCTTCACACCAGAGGAGGCGAAATTAGCGTGCCAGCTTTCAATGATACCTGAACCACTTGACCAGATCTATGACCGTTTTGATAAGAGCAAAATAGCAATGGATGGACTTGAACGGGCCCTCGACCATATGGTGGAGAAAGGGTCTATTATGGGCATGGAAATGGCTAATCGTAAGCTATATGGTTTGATTCCGTTTGCTATCGGGATGTACGAGTTCCAGGTAGACCGGCTTACCAAGGACTTTGCTAGAGATGCAGCGCTTTACATCGCTGGTGAATTCGGTGATGAAATGCGCCGGACCAGAATTCCTCAACTACGCACAATTCCGGTTCGGCAGAGTATTGCTGCACCTGAGAGATTTAGTGTTAGTAGTTATGATGATGTAAAGAGTATTATCGATAATGTGGGTGGGCACATTGCAGTTCTCAACTGCATTTGCCGGCAAACGAGGGAGGTTATCGGAGGAAGTTGCGCTAAGACTGATCTCCGTGAGACCTGTATAGTGCTTCGTGAGGCGGCGGATATGTTCATGGGGTGGGGAATAGGGCGCTCCATCAATGAGGATGAGGCGCTGGCAATATTAGACAAAGCACAAGAAGCGGGCTTGGTGCTGCAACCGGAAAATACACAGCATCCATCATACGTCTGTTGCTGTTGTGGAGATTGTTGCGGCATCCTAACAACTGTAAAAAGACATCCACGCCCGGCTGAATTGTATGCAACCAACTACTATGCTGAAATCGACCCAGAGTTGTGTACTGGTTGTGAAGTATGCGTTTCGCGATGCCAATTGGACGCAATAGCAATGGCAAATGCTGTGGCTGTTGTTGATCTTGACCGTTGTATTGGTTGTGGAAATTGTGTCGCTATTTGCGAATTTAATGCCAGCCAATTGCGAAAAAAAGAAACTGAAGAGGTACCGCCCGAACACACAAGTGACTTATATATGAAAATCATGGCCAAGAAAGCGGGTAAGTGAAAAATACCGGAGATAGGTACCAAAATATTGCAGAAGAAAGAGTCCAAGAATCGTAGAGCATCCTATTGTTACCTGATTTGCAGCAGGCCTGATTGGTATGGTATCCCTGCTATTTTTCCACCAGTCAGGAATAAGCAACGGTGACTCGGTGCATCACGCATTCCGCTACTTTGTGCAACACTCAAATGTGGATTGCGATGTCACAATGACGCAGAACTTCCGCCGTTCAAGGTCCGGCTTTTCGGAGGAGCCTAGCCCGAATGCTTGCTCGCTCTTGGGCAAACAACGCGGAACGGCGCAAGTTGTGCTTAAACAGTGGTGTTGTATAATATAAGCGACACAAAGGAGCAGACTCTCCGCGAAACAATGAGGAGGACTTGAAT
>Ga0209427_10005386_pt1 | contig 14679 bp, 13 predicted proteins | sample DeeMarSWOR136_30_FD_187465 | JGI IMG/M metagenome (GOLD analysis project Ga0209427, IMG submission 187465) | Marine sediment microbial communities from White Oak River estuary, North Carolina - WOR-1-36_30 (SPAdes) (version 2) | ecosystem: Environmental > Aquatic > Marine > Intertidal zone >...
TGGGGGGATGACTGGGCTGAAACCCTTGAAGGACTTCTGAAAAAAAAGCCCCGCCTCTATGTTGCCTTTGAAGCGGGTGAGGAATACAAGGATTTTGAAAGCCTTTCAGAGCTGGACGACTGCGGGAGAGTTCTCAATCGTGTGAAGGTACTAGATAAGCTCCTCGAGAGGCTGGCAGCGGTCTATCCTTTGGATGTAAAAATGAACGATGATTTCCAGCTTACCTTCCGTCCGCTCCTGTTTAACCCGTTTGCTCGCAGCCTACTTAAACTTGAAATATCTTTTTTGGGTATTTCTCCAGACCAGATGAAACAGTTTATTGGCTACCTCAGGGCCGGTGAGACAAAGCCGCCCTACCAGATGGCTGGATTTGAGGGGGTTTTTGTGAGGGACTTCATGGCATATGCTTCCGATCTCAAGCCAGATGACAGGGCAACGCTAAAAGATACTTTACACGTTATCTGGCAAGAATTTCGAGAGGAGTTTCAGTGGATAGCTACAGGCGACTTGGATGAGAAGTTCACAAATTTTTTTTGATTAAGCCTTATTCTGGAGCTGCTCTTCGTTAAGACATGCCGTGCAAGTTTTGCCCCAAACAGAGAATGTCCTTTCCTCTTTGTAAGGTTTCAAGTTTTCATACCCATCTTTGAGGAGATTCTTTAACGCAGACGCAGGAATCGAAATCCCATCTATCAGCACGTTCTCATTATCGCTTTTTCCTGAGATGAGCTCCTCGATTTTCATATTCAAAAGCCTCCCTGATGATTCTTTGAGCGTTTATGAAAAAGACGGAGGGCCCAGTTTACTTCAGTCCTGCTTTACCCTAAAGCTGCATGAACAAACCGGTGAGAATATCCAAGCGTAAGAAAAGGCAAGGGAGTTCACGCTTTAGAGCCAACGAGGCCTCAGTGGTTTTTTTGGTAAATTGCTGCAAGTCACATTCGGATCTCCTGTACCATAAACACCAGATAGGATATGGCAAAGCAGATCAAGGTGATGGCCACCAGGGTTGTCACGTGGGGAAAGACAATCAAGATACTTTGACCCAGAGAGAGGGGGTTCTGAAACCGGGATGCCAGAATCTCCTCCATGGGGCTTATCAGCACCATGGAGCGGGTTGTTTTCCGCATGGGATCGATGATGGTGGCGGTGGCCTCGGTGTACAGCACCATGGGGGAGGTCAGGGAGATCATTTCCTTTATGCGAATATTCTTAATCAGGGTTTCGGGTCTGGTCTCTGTTTGGCCTTTGACCGGGGCAGCCGCATTGGCCACCACATCGGCGCCCAGGGAGATGAAAAAGGACAGAAAGATCCACAAGGCCACGGAGGCCAGTGCAGAGGTGGCGATGCTCCTGAACAGGATGGAGAACAGGATGGCAATGCCCAGCCAAAAGGAGATGTAAAAGATACTGATGATCAGATAGATAACCAGCCGCCAGATCTCTTCAATCCCCGGCACCACCCCCACAAGGGCCAGGCCAAAACCGGAAATCACCAGCACAATGGACACCAGCATAATGGCAATGGTGACCACCCCGGCCAGGAATTTCCCATTGATCACTGCATCCCGATAAATGGGCTGGCTGATCAGTTTGATCAGGGTGCCGTGGGCCCGCTCCCGGTTGATGCAATCAAAGCCCAACACCAGCCCGATCAGAGGACCAAAGAAGGCCACAAACTGGATCATGGAAAAAAGCGCCCCGGTTGCACTAAACAGCATCAGAAAGGGAAATCGGGTGTTGGCTAGGGCCTCCAGGTTTTCCCTTAAGTGGATGCCTGCCATGTAGCTGGTAATGAAGCTGACCATGCCAATCAGGGCGAACAGGATCACAAACCGGTAACTGCTGAAATGATCACAAAGCTCCTTTTTAAACACCGCAGCAAGCCCCTGCATCATCACACCTCCCGGAAATACTTCATGTAGATCTGCTCCAAAGAATACTGCTTTTCCCCCACCCCGAACTTCTCCTTTGCCAGGGTTTCAATGGAGCCCTCAGCCACCATCTTCCCTCTGATCATAATCCCCACCCGGTGGGAGATCTTCTGCACCTGATGCAGAATGTGGGAGGAAAGCAGCACCGTGATTTTTCTCTCATTGTTCAGGGAGCCAATCAGATCAATCAACCAAAGCGCCCCGTCCGGGTCCAGCCCCAGGGTGGGTTCATCCAGAAACAGCACCTTGGGCTCCTTGATCAACACCTCGGCAATCCCCAGTCGCTGCTTCATCCCCCGGGAATAATCCCCGACCTTCTTGCGGGCCTCCTTCTTGAGCCCAACCAACTCCAGCAGTTCATCGATCTTCCCGCAAGCCTGCTCTCTTTCAATACCATTGAGGTTCGCCACATACTCAAGACTTTGCACCGCATCCAGTTCTCCGTAGAAGCCCACATTCTCCGGCAGATACCCCACCAGGCGTTTTACCTCACGGGAGTTTCGCAACGGGTCCAGCCCACAGACCTTGGCAGAGCCCCCTGAGGGTCGGCTTAACCCCAAAAGCATCAGCAACGTGGTGGTCTTGCCCGCACCATTGGGACCCAAAAACCCAAATATCTCCCCTTCCTTGACCGTGAAGCTGAGCGTGTCCACCGCCAGTTGCCGATGGTAGCGTCTGCTGAGATTGTCCGTTTCGATAATGCTTTCAGGCTTCATCTTAACGCCTCCCCAGCCGGATAAACAGCACCACAAGTCCGGCCACCACCAACACTATAATCCCAATGCCAATCCAGCCCCAGGCCGTGGAGGCCATCACCGTCACCCGCAACTCCATGGCCTTGGATACCTTGCCCGCATCCGCACTGATCCCCACCGAGTAATCCCCCACCAGCGCCTCCTCCGCCGGCGTAATGGCCACCTCCACTTGCTCTAGCTCCCCGGGCGGCAGGGTATCCACCTTCTCCGGGGTAAACTCCACCTTCCAGTTCTCCGGCTTAAAGGATAGAAACTGCAGGTTGCTCAGCGGGGCAGAACCGCTGTTTTTCACATACACCGAGAGGTTCCCCTCTTCACCCCGAACCGTGTTCAAGGACAGCAGTCCGTTTGCTGTGCCCGCATCCAGCTTGTAGGTGCCCGTCAGTACCACCGTCAGCTCCGCCTTCGCCTCCGCCTCCGGTGAGTTCACCTTCACCTTGATGGGATACTCCCCAGGCTTGGCCAGTGGGAATGGCTTTACCGCCACCGCCATGCTCTGGCTTTGATCCGCTTTCAACCGCAGACTGGAGATGAATTTGTCTTCATAGGCAGGCTTAAAGTTGATCTCCCAGTTGGTGGGACCCTGGGCACTCAGGTTATAGATCGTATCCTTGTCTAACTTGTTATCCACCTCCAGGGAAAACTCAAACTCCGCGTCCGTCGGCCCCCTCAGAACCGGATAGGAGGTGGTGATCTTCACCCCCTCGGCCTTCTTCTCCTCCTTTTTCTCCTCCACGACGATCCCCACTTGCGTGGTGGCACTAAGTTGGCCGTCTTCGCTTTGGGCGTGAATGTCAACCCTGTATTCGCCTGGTTTTACATCCCCTTTGGGTTCCACCCGAAGGGTGACATTCTTGGTTTTATCACTTTCCACATGAACACCGGTCACCCCATAGCTGTATGTCTTTGTCCAGACCTTCCATCCCTCGGGGATGGCGGTGAGCTTAAGAAGGACATTTTCATCGCGCCTTCCCCCGTTTTTCACGATCAGGTCAATGCTGACCCCTTCTTCATCTGCGGGAATGATCACCCCCGTGTATTCGGGTGAGACAGAAATGGCCCGCTCCGGTAAGTCTTTCTTTTCCGTTTCTTCCTCAGCGGCAACGCCAACAGGAGCTATCACCAAACAAACTACCATTACGAAGAGCATCAGGATCAAAAAAAATGAAACACTCCGCTTTAAGCCCATTGAATCATACCTCCTTTAGTTTTCGTTATCCTTCACGTGTTTTTCCAGGGAGTCTGCATTGTAGCCGGCCTTCTTATAATCCTCAAGAGCCCTGATTTTCATGCGCTTGTCTTTCAGCTTTTCTGAGTGCTTGTCCGCCAGTTCAGCCGCATGGCTCCACATGCCTTCTTTTTCGTACTTGGCAATCTGCTTTTCCACCGCAGTATGTTCGTCAGAAGTTTCCACGATTGCCGCTCGACACCAGGAAATAACCTTTCTGATTTTCCCACCGCAGTGAGGACATTTGGAAAGCGGTTTTTCATCAATTCCTTGAATGATCTCAAGCCGTGGAATGCACTTTCTGCATCCCTTCTTGGCATCTATAGGTTCATACTCATATATAGGCATGACCAGTCCCTATCTCCACTTGTGACGAAAAGGGGGTGATGACCGGTCCTAATTTAACTAAAATTAAGATTTTGTAAAGCATTTTACGGATTGCAAGCGCCAAGCACAGTCGATCAGGAAGAGCAAGTTAGAGATTCAAATTTTCTGGCATGGACTTTGCTAAATCATGAGCTAACCTATGAGATAAGCATTTTGGTTGCCTAACATCGATGGATCGAAGGCCAATATTCTTCACTATTGCTAAAAAAAACTGATTCATTGAGCGTTTCATTGATCTTGCCAATGCTCTTCAGTTATGTTACAATTTTTGCGTTTTTAGAACCGCTTTATCTAAGCTTCCTAATAGGCGGTTGAGAGTATTCAGTAAGGAGACATAAGTTGCGGGTAGATTTGAGTTTCAAGGAAAACATTCATAGCGAGGTTAGGGCATTGAGAAAGAAGTTTTGGCTAGCAATTTTATTGACGGTAATTTTCATCTGGTTTGTGAATTTACATGCGACTGTACCAGCCGGAGCGCAACCGCTTAAGCACACAGTGCAAAGAGGTGATACCCTTTGGGACATTTGCAAAAAGTATTACGGAGACGAGGAGCTGTGGCCTAAACTCTGGCAGATGAACCCCTTTATTACGAATCCGCATCTTCTCAAACCGGGGGATGTCATTACACTGTTAGAAGGTGTCCCAGTGAAAGAATCAGCCATTAAAGAGATCGAGAAAACTCCGCCAAAAGCGTCTGCTCCGGCGTTTGCCTATGGCAAGACAGGGCTAGATATATCAGGGTTTACCGATGTAAAATCCATCGGTTTTTTATCCACCAAGGAGGTGGAGCCCTGGGGGCGGATCTTATCCGGTGAGGAGAAAAAGGTCGTCCTGTCGGAAGGGGATAAGATTTATGTCAGCATGAAAAGGGAAAGAGAGATCAATCCGGGCGATCTGTTTACCATTTACCGAGACTCGCGCATGTTGAAGCACCCGCTGGAGCGGAAGAGGCTGGGATATGTGATCTCATTTTTGGGAAGAGTCAGAATTAAAGAAAAAGTCAAAGAGACTATGGAAGAATCTCAAAAAAACAGAGAGGTAGATCAGGAAAGTGAGCTCTATAAGGCAGAAATCATAGAAAGCTACAGGGCTGCGCAGGTGGGTGATCCTGTTTTATCCTACGAACCTATTTCCCCCTGTATCGAGCCGATGCCCATGGAGCGCGAGTTGACAACAAATGTCGTGGCTGTGAAGGATTTGCGTGAAATTGCAGGGCAATTTACTGTTGTTTATTTGCCCTACGGTTACAACGAGGGGATCCGCAGAGGGAACCTATTTGAGATTTTGGAAAAAAGAGAAGTTGAATCTCCGAAAAAAAGGATGCTTCCTGACCTGGTGATTGGTCATGCAGTTGTTATGGAGGCCAGGCCGGATACGGCGACCGGCGTGGTCATCGACACACGCGGGGAGTTTCCTAACGGTGCTTACCTTAAAGGAGTTGATTGGATGAGTGCTCAGGGCGTTCTGTCTTTGCTTCCAGAGTGTCCCCTTCAGTGATGAAAGAGCGTTTGATGCTTTCAAAGAAAATGCTTGACTACCACTGACTCCTCTGTTTTATATTCCCGCCATCTTTGTCCAAGCTGGACCCTGACAACCAACCTTCAACAGATGCATGTGCCCATTTTGGCCTTCCATGAAAATGTGCCAGGATGAAATCTACGCCTGGTTGGCACTCAGCATGATTCCAGGCATAGGGAACCGTGTGTTTAAGAACCTGCTGGAAGTGTTCGGTCAACCAGTAGAAGTTTTCGAAGCGGAATTTGCGGAACTGCTCAAGGTAGAGGGAGTTGGAAGCCAAGTCGCTCGCAGGATTGTAAACCGGGAATTCATTTCAGATCCTCAAGTAGAATTGAAGAGAGTGGAAATATGCAGCGCTCGAATTCTCACCTATGATGACATGGCTTATCCAAATCTTCTAAAGAATATTCCCCAGGCGCCGATGCTACTGTATATCAAGGGTAAGGATATTCCCATCATTCAGGAGTTTATCGCCATTGTGGGTTCAAGGAATCCAACACATTATGGCGTCAGGGCTGCAGAAAACATTGCGATGGGACTCGCGAAACGGGGTGTCGGGGTAGTCAGCGGACTAGCCACAGGTATTGATTCTGCTGCGCATAGGGGATGTCTGATGGGCAAAGGTTTTACAATAGCGGTACTGGGAACCGGGATCGATGTGATTTATCCTGCTCCAAATAAAGGGCTTTCAGATCACGTGATGGCACAAGGTGCACTTGTCTCTGAATTCCCAACCGGCACCCCCCCCGAGCCAAAGAACTTTCCCATAAGGAATCGGATCATCAGCGGGTTGGCAAAGGGGGTCGTCGTTGTGGAAGCGACTATGAGAAGCGGATCTCTCATCACTGCTTCGCTGGCATTGGAGCAGGGACGTGAGGTCTTTGCCGTCCCCGGAAGTATTGACTCCTTTAAGAGCACGGGGACCCATTTCTTAATTAAGCAGGGAGCCAAATTGGTTGAGAATGCTGAAGATATCTTAGAAGAGTTCGGAGTTCCCGGCTTGCCTGTTCAAGACAGAGAGGCTTCGACAGGTACTTCTGAGGCGATCGCACATATGGATGAATCTGAGAGAAAGATTTATGAGCTCATAGGGAATTATCCAATGCATGTCGATCAGATCGTCAGATTGGGGAATATGGATGCCGGCGAGGTTTTGAGTATTCTGATGCAGATGGAACTAAAAGGAATCGTGAAACAGTTGCCCGGGAAGATGTTTGTTCGTTAGTTATTCGCTCCTTCGTAACTCCAGATACCCGCAGAGGAGATATGGGCAACGAGTGCCCAATTCCTTATTTGGGGTTTGGGGGATTTCAAAAGCAAACGAGGTGTTAATTATTTAGATTATGGCTTCGAAAAAAACAACGACAGCACAAAGGAAATCCGCAGGTATGGCTAACACATCCGGCAAGCAATTGGTGATTGTCGAATCGCCAGCCAAAGCCAGAACGATCAATCGATACTTGGGTTCAGATTATGTGGTTATGGCGTCCATAGGGCACGTCCGCGACCTGCCAGAAAAAAACCCCAAGGGTGTCAAGGATCCAGTGCCAGGGGTTGATCTTGATAACAATTTCAAACCCACATACCAAGTGATCAAGGGTAAGGGAAAGACGGTGAAAGCCCTGAAAGAGGCTGCCCAGGAGGCCTCGGGTATCTGGCTGGCAACGGACCGTGACCGCGAAGGAGAAGCGATTGCATGGCATTTGACTAAGGCGCTGGGGGTCAAACATGACAATGGCAAGCGGGTCGTTTTTAATGCGATTACGAAGTCTGAAATCGGGAAAGCGTTCCAGCATCCTCGGGCAATTGATATTGACAAGGTCAATGCACAGCAAGCACGACGGATCCTTGATCGAATCGTAGGATACCAAGTTTCGCCGCTGCTATGGAAAAAAGTTGCCGGGGGGTTGAGTGCAGGTCGTGTGCAATCGGTGGCAGTCAGGCTCGTGGTTGAACGTGAACGGGAGATCGAGACGTTCGTACCTGAGGAGTACTGGAAGTTAATTGGGTATTTCACCACTGATTTGAGAGACCCTAACGCTAAGGTCGAGCAGTGGAAGAAATGGTTGGCGGAAGCAAACGAAAAAGAACAAGGACGCAAGTCCAACGGTCGGTCGGTGCGTGAAAAGAATGCCTGGTTGACGGCGCACAATTCCTTTGCAGCAGAACTGATTGAAATCGACGGTAAGAAATTTGACCCGAAAGATGTTGTCGCTGCATTGGCGGCGGCAAAATTTTCAGGCTTTAGACTGGATGAACAAATTGAGGAGCATAATCCCAAGGCCAAAGGCGCCGCGCAGCGGATCATCCGTCTGCATGGTCACATGAGCAACGGGCCGAAATGGCAAGTCAAACTAGTTCAAACCAAACGCACAAAAAGCCGCCCCTTCGCGCCCTTTATTACCAGTACGCTTCAGCAAACGGCTGCAAACCAACTGGGTTTTACTGCCCACGCCACCATGCGCATTGCGCAACAGCTTTACGAAGGTGTGTCCATTGATAGCATGGGTTCGGTAGGCTTGATCACTTACATGCGGACCGATTCGACGTTCCTTGCTGGCGAAGCAATCAAGATGGCGAGACAATACATCAGTTCCCAGTTCGGCGATCGATATTTGCCGCCCAGGCCAAACGTCTTTTCGTCTTCAAACAAAGCGGCACAGGAGGCACATGAAGCGATTCGGCCAACGGATGCGAATCTCACGCCTGAACGTGTTCGCTCATCGCTAAGTGACCAGCAGTACAAACTCTATAAGCTTATCTGGGAGCGATTTATAGCCTGTCAGATGACCGAGGCCCAATGGGACGCAACGACGATTTTAGTCGCGGGAATTGTTGATGGAAGTGAGCTGCTTTTCCGTGCAAATGGCCGCGTGCTTGTTTTTGACGGGCACTATAGACTCGTGGGAATACCTAGTGGTTTTGATGAAGCGGTGCTGCCAGCAATGGCTGAAGAACAGCAGCTGGCCATGTTCCATATGGATCCGACGCAACGTTTCACAGCACCTCCTCCCCGATATACTGAGGCATCGCTTGTAAGAAAGCTGGAAGCAGAGGGAATCGGCCGGCCGAGTACCTACGCACAGACTATCAAGGTGATTCAAGATCGTAAATATGTGGAGAAGATTCAGAATCGATTTCATGCCACCGATCTTGGCAAAGTTGTGACTGACAAACTTGTCGAAGCGTTTCCTGAGATTCTAGAAATCAGCTACACGCGCGATATGGAGCAGCAACTCGACGACATCGAAGAAAAACACGCCGATTGGGTGCAGATGCTTCACCGCTTTTATGGTCCGTTTAGGCAGAGCCTTGAAGCGGCTTACATAAGTATGGCGCATGCCAAAGCGGAAACCCAACCCGCTCGCCATACCTGCCCGGAATGCGGCAGCAGCACGGTCTATCGATTCGGGCGAAACGGTCGTTTCCTGAGTTGCTCCAGGTATCCCAATTGCAGATTCGCGGCACCGATCGACCATGAGGGCAATCCCGTCGCACCTGAACAGACCGATGTGGCCTGTCCCAAATGCGGCGCACCGACGCTTCTCAGAAAGGGACGCTTTGGTCTCTTCCTCAGTTGCACCAGATACCCTGACTGCGACGGAATCGTGAATTTGGACAAGAAGGGTCGTATAAGCCCGCCAAAGGTTCCACCCCTTCCCACAGATCTTCAATGTCCCAAATGCGAAGCGCCATTGAGCCTGCGCCGTGGATCGCGAGGACCCTGGTTAAGTTGTTCAAAGTTTCCAAAATGTCGGGGGAGACTGGGCTGGTCCTTCCTTGATGAAAAAACGAAAAAGAAATGGGAAAAGGCACTTACTGAACACGAAATGACCTATCCGACCCCCTCAATCCGAAAAACAGATGGGAGCCTCGTTGGAGAAGCCTACGAGCCAAGCACCCAGCACGGCTATAGAGAAGAATCAGAACAACTATGATATTGGATCTTCTTCCCGCCTAAGGCGGGTAACCAGTAGATGAGCTTGCCGCGTTGGCTCTGGGATTCTGTAGGCTCCCCCGCAATTAAGAGTCACGGCTAAGGCATCTTTGAGTGTGACCGCATACCCGGGTGAGATGAATAATGGTTTGACATTGGATTTCGTTCTAACAACGGCTCCGACGGTTTTTCCTTCATAGGAAAGCAGGCTATAGTCGCCCCTGTGTTTACCCACCTCAGAAAACTCGCCGACAAGGCGTGTTTTTGCGCATCCGATGGTTGGTTTTCCCGTCAAAAGCCCAAGGTGTGAGGCTAAACCAAGGCCGCGAGGATGCGCGATGCCCTGCCCATCACAAAAAATTAGATCCGGTTCTTTTCTAAGCTGCTTTAGGGCCTTCAAAAGGAAGGGGATTTCCCGAAAACTCAAAAGCCCTGGGATATAGGGAAAATCTGTCGTGCCTTCCAGCCAACTTTCATCTACTTTTCTGAGCTCTGGATAACTTAAGACAACGATACCGGCCCAAACTTTATTGGACTTCTTTGAAGAGGATATATCTGTTCCACCGACATATCTTACGGCCCCAGAGAAGGTTTTCAGAATGATCTTTGGGCGCAACGTCCTTTGAATCTCAATTGCTTCCCTGTAAGAGACTTTCCATGGGTGGAGTTTTTTTATTTTCATGGAAAAACAAAGAGGATCAGTGCCACCGGATTACTGTCACCTCACGCATCTTAGGCACAACTGTCTTTATTGAACTGGGATAAGATGCGACCGAAACGCCCACAGGCAGATGACTTCTGGTTAGGTCTGGAGTATTGCAAATCTGTATGTGGCTCTAAGTTTCAGGGGTGGAAGACACGAAGAGTTTGTCTCTCTCCCAGTCCCTTGTCTTCTCCTGAAAGGACTTCAGAAAACATCTCCCCTTTTTGTCGCGCAGGTCATAGATGCTATGCCGGAAGATAGTAACTGGTATTCCTCCTTTCAAGGTCACCGCAATTTCATATCGGCTGAAACCTGCAATAATGCCTCTAACAATTTCCCCCTCAAGAAGGGTGAAAAATATAACTCGCCTTTCTTTCATTAGGGGAAAGAGGGACTTGTTTTTGATATGATATCTTTTTCCAGGTGCCAGAATGGGTTCAAGGGAAAGCCCCTCCACCTTTTTGTCTATTTTCAGCAGTGGCCTAATGGACTCTGAAAGTGTCTCACGGTAAAGAAGCTTGACATCCGTCTTTGGGAGAAGGATCTCGCCGTTCTGTCCGCTACTTATCCTAATGTCGTACGTGGAATTCTCTAAAACTTCTGCCTTGACAACGCGATGGTTATGAATATGAAACTCCCATAATTCCTGTGAGGCAAATGCTTCATCAAAGACTGAGAGGTTATAGCATTCATCCAAATACTCTTTGAATCCTATCAGATATCCCATCGTCTATCCGTATCGATATGGAAATAGTCTTTCTTGCAGGTGTATTAGAGAATCGAAGTGGACTGAGATGTGTCTGGAGATCGCCGGTACCGCCTCAATGATGATCTACTCATATTTGTAAAAGGTACCCCACAAAAATGCCCTTCGTCCCCGTTATAATAAGGAGGAGACATTCTGCGTTTTTCGGCCCTTTGTTCTTAGATCAGGATTGTTCTTTCAAACTCTCTTTTAACTCTTCTTCGAACTCTTTGAAGAACTTGTCCTTTTCCTTCCAGTCCGGGCCAAATCTCTTGTTGAAATAGCCGCCCAATCGATCAAAAAGCTTTTGCCAAGTGGGTTTCCTGCCGTCTGTGACTACATCTTCAAGAAATGTGGTGAGGTCGGAAATCTTCTCCTTCGGGAGGAAAGAAATGGCTCCCAGCTTTATGGATTTCTTCAATGATTCCGGTGACAAGGCATGAGCCGTCAGCATGACAGTCGGAAATCCTCTAGACACGGCATTTTTCAGCAACTCAAAACCATTAACGCCCATGATATCAAGGATTACGATGTCATACGTATAGCTGAGAAGGTATTGCAACGCTGTATCATAATCTGCTGCCTTGTGAACGAGGCACATATCGAGCTCATCCTCTACGGTTTCAAGGACATCGGGTTCATCGTCTACAACCAAAACCACCTTGTCTTTCAAAGGACTCTCTGCAGACATGATTCAAGATACCTCCTTCGGAGCAGTAAGAATTAACTTTAAAGCCCTTATAACAAAGATTCGTTATTTGTAAAACAAATAAATGAGAAATGTGGGTAATATGTTTGATTAATTGAAATATTTCCTTTCAATTTTGCTTAATCTTTATTCAAGAAAATGGTAGGCTGCCATAGTTTTCAAGTTTCAGAATTGGCTTTAATGAATTGGTCTTTCGGTCTTGATCAGTTAGTTCTTCTATGTAATGAGACTGCTGCCCGCTGCAGCCTTTGGGTTTTGAAGGAAGTTGACAGGTCTGCGCTTCGCAACTACTGATCTATTTCCATGAGCATTCAGATCAATGCGCTTGGGCGGGGTATTTTCGGCCTGAACGTCTCTAGTAGTTAGATGTCACAATAGCGATGGGTATTGATATGGTAGAGAAGCGCATTTTTATCCAGTCTGGCGAAAACAGAATAGAGGTCCTGGTTGATAATGCTCCCGGTGAAATGGCTGTTGTGGTCACCCACCCGCATCCCTTCTACGGGGGAGATATGTATAACAACGTGGTTGCCTCGATCGTGGACGCTTACCAGTCCAGGGGTTGTGCCACGCTCAGGTTCAATTTCAGGGGTGTTGGACAAAGCGACGGTAGCTATGACCAGGGGATGGGAGAGGAGGCAGATGTGAGCGCGGCTCTAGGATATGTCTGTAATTTAGGAAAATCCGCCATCGACCTGGCAGGTTATTCTTTTGGGGCATGGGTGAACGCGAGAAGCCTCCAAGGTTTTTCGGTGGCGAAGCGTATCATCATGATCTCGCCACCTGTAAACTTCATGGATTTTTCATTCCTCGAATACAATGAGAAGATTCAGTTGGTGATTACCGGTTCTGAAGACGATATTGCGCCACCCAGGATGATTAAAGATATGCTCCCGACGTGGAATCCGGAAGCCAATCTTGAAATTATCCAAGGCGCTGACCATTTCTATTGGGGAAAAACAGAGGAGATGAAGGCAATCATGCAGAGTTTCTTGGAATGTCCTTCATAAGGAGGGCTTCTGTGAATTTGGCTGTTGTCTTGCCAGGGTCTTTTCCTCACGGGGCGGACTCACCGCACAGAAAAAATGCAAAACAATATGGTTCTCCGTATATCCAGGATAAAGGTCTCTTAGCCTAGGGATTCTGATACCGATTCCCTATCGAAATGAAGGTTTGCGGGTAGAGGCGAGTTCATGAAAGAAATCAGCATTCTCAAAAATCCGGTTCAGGAATACACGTGGGGATCCAAAACTGCCATCCAGGCTCTCTTGGGGGAGAAAAGGTCAAAGGGGAAGCCGATGGCAGAACTCTGGATGGGCGCACATCCAAAAGCTCCCTCGGAGGTTTTTATAAGGGGCAGATGGCGACCGCTTGATCAAGTTATTGACATGGATCCTGAAGGCATACTTGGGAGTCGGGTTGCCGAGAAATTTTTCCGCAGGCTACCATTTCTCTTTAAGGTGCTGGCTGCGGAAAAACCCTTGTCCATCCAGGTTCATCCCAATGTCGCGCAGGCAAGGGAAGGTTTCGCAAGAGAGAATGATCATCATATTCCCCTCGATGCCCCAAACCGCAATTACAAGGATGAAAACCACAAACCAGAAATCCTTTGCGCGCTAACTCCCTTTGAGTGTTTGAAAGGGTTTCGCAATGTGGATGAGATCATACATTTCTTGGAAAAGCTTCCATCTTCGCTCCTTTCCGATGAACTCGGTCTTCTCAAAGAGAAGCCTGACACTGTCGGATTAAAGGAATTCTTCTCTAAGATCATGATGCTCGACAGGGAAAGGCAGAACCATTTGGTGAGCGAGACCGCCCGCTTTTCTAGAGAATATGCTGAGAAAGATCAGGTGTTTTATTGGATTGCAAACCTTAACAGGGAATATCCGGGGGATATTGGCGTCTTGGCACCGGCGATTCTCAATCTGTTGACTTTGAATCCGGGAGAAGCGATCTATGTTTCTGCTGGTATGCCACATACCTATCTACATGGTGTTGGCGTGGAGTTGATGGCCAATTCAGATAATGTGCTGAGAGGGGGGTTGACACCCAAGTACATAGACGTTCCCGAGCTACTCCAGATCACTGATTTCAAAGCTGAAACGGCGCACAAAACAATGTCTGTGATAGATGATACTGGCCTGAAGCTCTATCGCACCCCTGCTGAGGAATTTCTACTATCCGCAATTGCCCTGGATAGAAGGGGTGAATTCAATAGTCCTCAAGGATGTAGCGTGGAAATCCTGATTTGTGTTGAAGGTCAGGCGACGATTGAGGACTTGGGAGCCGGTCATCGTTTGCCTTTGAGTAGGGGTAGCTCGGTTGTGATTCCTGCTGCCGTTCCACAATACCGAATTGAGGGTAGGGCCACCATCTACAAGGCATCGGTCCCAGTTTGACAGGCATTATTGGGTCTCTAAAACATCGTTTGTAAGACTGCCTGCGCCTTATGAGGCTACTTAACTCCCTCATGTTCCTGCAAAAAGCGCTCGAAAAAGACTTCCATAAACTTATGGCGTTCTTCTGCAATCCGGCGACCTTCCGCAGTGAGCATACAATCCTTAATTCTCAAAAGCTTTAGTTTGAACTCCCGATATGCTGTGTCTTCTTCAGTATATGGTTTGGTATCCAGAACGTCCACAGGGGCGTTATGGAATTTGGCCCCAACCTCCCCTGCGAACTGAAAAGCCCTGCCAATTCCAATGGCACCTATGGCATCTAATTTATCTGCATCAAACATGACCTTGGCTTCCAAGGTCGTTG
>Ga0209427_10005389_pt1 | contig 14676 bp, 13 predicted proteins | sample DeeMarSWOR136_30_FD_187465 | JGI IMG/M metagenome (GOLD analysis project Ga0209427, IMG submission 187465) | Marine sediment microbial communities from White Oak River estuary, North Carolina - WOR-1-36_30 (SPAdes) (version 2) | ecosystem: Environmental > Aquatic > Marine > Intertidal zone >...
CTGTTGGATCATGGTATTCTCCGAATATTTGGACATTGATTCCGTACATCAATGTACAGCCACGACGGACAATATCCTTCTCAGACTATTAATAATTGGAATACACTCCAGCGCGGGCGTAGGCGATCGTCCCCCTCATCCCCGCGAGCGAGAAGCCCAACGAGACCACATTCTACGTCCCCAACGCCGAGAGCGGCAGGATGAATGCGGAGTTCGTCAGGGAGGACGGGAGTACCCGCCTCTACTGGGAGAGCTGGGCGCTCCACGGGAAGCCCTAGCGCCCTAGGTCCCTCTCCAGGGTCAGAAAGTGGTAGGCGGGCTCGAACCCGACGCCCCTATAGAGGGCAACCGCCGGGCCGTTGTCGACGTGGGTGTTGAGGTAGGCGTGGCTGCAACCGCGGCGCCTCAGGATCCCCAGCAGGTCCAGGAGCAGGGCTCGACCTATCTCCCTCCTGCGATACTCCGGGAGGACGCCTACTGGGCCCACGACACTGTGGAGAGGCCCCCGCCCAGGCTCGGGCACATAGGAGCCCACGAGCCCCGCAGGCTCCCCTCCGACCCACGCCACCCTGGAGAGCTCGGGCGGTGAGGCCCCCTTCTCGCCCCGGACCAGGGGCCCGAAGAAGCCCTCGGTGCCTTCTCGGGTGGTGACGACGGGGTCCCAGCTGAAGTAGCCTCTGTCATCGGGGTCTTCGGTGAAGGCCCTCAGGGTGAGATCGACGAGGTCCTCAACGCCCAGACCCTCCCTGCCCGTGACCTCCACGCCGGGGAGATCGAGGCCCCCAGGCTCATTCTTGAGGTCGGCAACCATCATCAGCCCCAGCGGGCCGACCTGGGAGAACCCAGCTCCCCTGTAGATCCCTTCGAGCCAGGCGGCCGAGCCTGGCAGATCGACTGGATACCTGAAACTGTGGGAGAGCGCCTCCAGCCCACTGTCCTGAGCCAGCTCGGAGCCCGCCTCCAGGAGGAGTTCACCAACCCCAGCCTCAGCCAATTCCGGCGGCACCCCAGGCTCCCAGGGGCGTATCCTCCCCACGCATCCGTCGGGGGCAATGCCGAGGACGCCAGCGGGCCTACGGCCATCCCCGGACGAGGCGATGAGAAAGAGGCCGTCTCCCCCGAATGCCTCCTCCACCCTCTCAAGCTCCTCCTCCGGGTCGTAGTCGAAGAGCCTATGCGACCAGAACCAGTGCAGGTGGCCCATGCACCTCAGCCAGGCCTCCCTGTACTCCTCCCAGGAGCAGGGCCAGGCAGCTCGGAGTCGGATCCCCGATTCACCCGCCGCCTACTCGCCCCTGAAGTAGGGGATGACCTGGTCCCTGAAAGCCTCCGCCGTCTCCTCGAAGGCATCGACGAGGGGGAGCGCGATGAAGTGGCTGACGCCGGCCCGCCTGTACTGGTCTATCCTCTCCATGGCGTCCTCGGCTGTGCCGGCGACGATCACTTTCTCCACGGCCTCGAGCGGGATCTCGGCGGCCACCTCCTGGACCCTCTTTACCTCCTCCCCCGTGAAGGCGACCCTCCAGTTCTCCGTGACCCTGTCGGCCAGCTCCGGGTATCCCAGCCGCCTCAGCAGGGGCCCCCTGAGGGCGAGGGTCATCCTGTTCCGGGGGAGGGCGAGCTCAAGGGCCCTGTCGGCGTCGGGGAGGACGACCGTGGGGATGATCGCCGTGGCGTCGACCTCGGAGGGGTCCCTGCCCGCCCTCCTCGCCGACTCCTGTATCAGCCTCAGGTCCTCCCGGTAGGCCTCCGTCGAGTAGATCCAGGGGACCCAGCCGTCCCCCTCGGCGCCCGTCAGCCTCCTCATCCTCGGGCCGTATCCCCCGACGTAGATGGGGGGCCCGGGCCGCTGCAGCGGCTTGAGGCTCTGGTGCGCGCCCTCCACGTTGAAGTACTCGCCCTCGAAGCTGACGGGCTCCTCCCTCGTCGATGCCCAGAGGGCCCGGATGAGGGCGAGGGCCTCCTTGAACCTGGCGTAGGGCCTGTCCCACCTGGAGTCCGTGAGGGGCACCACGTTGTACGCCTCGCCCGCCCCGAGGCCCAGGATCATCCTCCCCCTGGAGAGGTGGTCGAGGGTGGCCGCCATGTGGGCGAGGACAGCGGGGTGGCGACGCACCGAGTCGGCGACGGCGGGCATGAGCCTCACCCTCTCAGTCTGCACAGCTATCGCGGCCAGGACCGCGAAGGCGTCCCAGGGGGGCTTGGTGAGGAAGACGTCGGTGAGGGGGTGGAAGAGGTGGTCGGGCACGGTGACGGTGTCGAAGCCGCACTCCTCGGCCCTGACGGCGTAGCGCAGCGTCCTCTCCACGTCGCCGTAGGTGACGAGCTGGCACCCGAAGCGCATCATGTCAGTGATAGTTGGCCCACGGCATTGAATTGGTTATCGGTCGAGCCCCGCTCCATCCCAGCCAAAATAATTAACTGGTGACGACAGACTATCCAGCATGTCGCGCGCAAAGGAGATTGCTCTGAGCTGGGTCGACGGGAACCGGGACCTCATCGTCGGCCTCAGCGACAGCATCTGGGAGTACGCGGAGCTCCCCATGAGGGAGTTCAGGTCTTCTATGCTCATCGCCGAGACCCTGGAGGGGCAGGGCTTCGAAGTGGAGCTGGGCGTCGCCGGGATGCCCACCGCCATCGAGGCCAGCTGGGGGGCCGGGAAACCCGTCGTCGCCATCCAGGGGGAGTACGACGCCCTACCCGCTCTCAGCCAGAAGAGGAGCCCCCACAAGGACCCCGTGGTTGAGGGGGCGCCTGGCCACGGATGCGGCCACAACCTATACGGGGCGTCCGGTGTCGGAGGAGCCCTCGCGGCGAGGGCTGCGATGGAGGAGGCGGGGGTCGGGGGGACCATCAAGTTCCTAGGGACGCCGGCCGAGGAGCAGGGCGTCGGCAAGGTCTTCATGGTCAGGGACGGCTGCTACGAGGGCGTCGACGCGGTCCTCGGCCACCACATCGGCGTCGTCAACAGCGTCAGCCTGAAGAGCAGCAACGCCCTGAACAACGTCAAGTTCATCTTCCACGGCAAGACGAGCCACGCCGGGAGCACCCCCTGGCAGGGAAGGAGCGCCCTCGACGCCGTCGAGCTGATGAACGCGGGCGTCAACTACATGAGGGAGCACGTCGTCCCCTCGGCCCGAATCCACTACGTCATAGAGGAGGGGGGAGGCCAGCCCAACGTCGTCCCCGACAGGGCCGCCAGCTGGTACTACATCAGGGCGCCGACGAGGCCCGTCGTCGAGGAGATCTACGCCTGGATACTGGAGATCGCCGAGGGAGCAGCCAGGATGACCAGGACAAGGCTGGAGGTCAGGTTCCAGACGGGAATCTACAACAAGCTTCCCAACAGGGCCCTCGCAGAGCTGGTCGTCTCCAAGATGAGGGAGATCGGAGCCCCCTCCTACACACGTGAGGAGCTGCAATTCGCCAGGCAGATCGGGGAGCAGATAGACCCCGAGGAGAAGAGGACCTCAGGCTACGCCTGCCCAGGCTGGGAGGAGCTCATGGACGTCGACCTGAACACGAACATCATAGAACCTTATGGAGAGGGTGAGACGGTGGGGGGGAGCACCGACACCGCCGACGTCAGCTGGAACGCTCCCACGGCAGAGTTCAACACGGGAAGCCGCATCCTCGGGGCGCCGGGCCACAGCTGGATGGTAACGGCCGTCTCGGGGACGAGCGTCGGCCACAAGAACGCCGTCTTCGCCGCCAAGGTCCACGCCGCCACGGCCCTCGAACTCATGACCGATCCCGATCTGCTCCAGGCCTGCAGGGAGGAGTTCAGGGAGAGGACAAAGGGCCGGACATACAGGTCCCCCCTGCCGCCGGACCTGAAGCCCCCCACTTACGAGCCCGGGTAGCCCCCGGGTTCAGCCTCCGTGCTTCAGCCCTATCATCGCCTCATATCCTAGGTCGAAGGCCCTCTTGTTCATAGCCAGGAATCTGGGGGGCAGGGAGGCCGCCATAGCTTCCTCCAATGAGCTTGGGGATAGGACGGGATCCTCCAGCGCCACGTAGGCCCCCAGGACGACCATGTTCATCGACCTCGTTGAGCCCGCCTCGGAGGCCAGCCCCGTCGCGTCGATGGGGTAGACCACTCCCGTGATCCGTTTGAGGACGCCTATCACCTCCTCGGCCTCGGGATATCTAGCCTCCCGCAGGAGGGCGAAGGCTGGTGGGCTCGGCGCGGTGTTCACCACAGCCCTCGTCCTCCTCCCGAGGTAGTGGGCGACCCTGAGGGCCTCGGCGGGCTCCAGGGAGAGGAGAACGTCGCAGCCTCCTCTGGGGATCATCGGGCCGCGGACTCCGGGGCCCACCCGGACGTGGCTCGTGACGGAGCCCCCTCTCTGGGCCATGCCGAGGGTCTCCCCGACGACGACGTTCATCCCCTGGCTGAAGGCCGCCGTCGACAGGACCCGTGTGAGGGTGACCCCTCCCTGCCCACCGACGGAGGAGACCAAGATGTTGTGCTCCCCGATCAGCCCTAGCCACCTCCAGAGATGGCCCCGACCGGGCAGACCTGGGCACACATGCCGCACCCCGCGCACGCCGCTTCGTCTATCACGGCCCTTCCCTCCCCGGAGACGCCCATGGCGGGGCAGCCCAGGGTCCTCATGCAGAGTAGGCAGCCAGTGCAGTCCTCGGGGGAGACGCGGAGGGCTCCCTTCTGGAGCCCTATCCTCCTCGCCACCAGTGAGCAGGCCCTCCTCAGGACCACGGCAGCGATACCCCCAGCCTTCAGGGCCTCAACAAAGGCGGCCCTCGAAGCCGATATGTCGTAGGGGTCCACGACACTAACCCTCTCAACGCCCGAAGCCTGGAGCAGCCCCTCGATCCTGATCTCCCGGGACGCCTCCCCTGCGGCGTTGTAGCCCGACGACGGTGAGGGCTGGTGGCCGGTCATGGCAGTTATCTCGTTGTCCAGCACGGCGATCAAGATGTCGGCCACGTTCCAGCTCGCGTTTATCGTGGGCGGTACGCCCGCGTGGAAGAAGGTGGAGTCGCCGATGGCGGCTATGACCGGCCTCTCCTCCCCCGCGTACTTGATACCGGAGGCGAGGCCTATCGACGCCCCCATGCTCACCTCCATCCAGCAGGAGTCGAAGGGCGGGTGCATCCCGAGTATCGTGCAGCCTATGTCCCCGACGACGATGGCGCCCTCCTCGCCGTGGCCCGTCTCCCGGAGGGCCTGGCCGAGGGCGACGTAGGTCCCCCTGTGGGAGCAGCCGGGGCAGAAGGGGAGAGGCCTCCTAGGCGCCATGGCCCTCGCCTCCACCCTCGGCCCTTCCAGATCGTCGCGTCTCGCCAAGTCTCTGCCGATGAGGGCCCCAAGGGCGACCTCGACGATGTCCGGCGTGTACTCCCCCACCCTCGGAAGGGTGCCGTCCATCTTGCCCAAGACCCTGATGCTCCTGCCGACATCGCCCCTGAGCGCCCTCACAGACTGCTCGACGTGGGGCTCCAGCTCCTCCAAGACGAGGACTCCTTCAACCCGGTCGACAAGAGCCCGGATCAGCCCCTCGGGGATAGGGTTCGTCGTCCCGATGCTGAGCGTCGCCAGGCCCTCGACGCCGTACCTCTCCACGGCCTCAACCAGGTAGCTCCTGGAGACGCCCGTGGATATCACCCCCCACCTGGCTCCCCCGGGAATCTCCAGCCCGTTGAGCCGGGAGGCCTCGAACCTCGCGGCGATCTCGGCCATCCTCTCGTTTAGCCTCGCGTGCTGCTCCTTGCACCAGGCTGGCGAGGCCCGCGTCAGGCGCCTGATGTCCCTGGTCAGCCCCGCCGCCCTCTTCCTCTCCCTGACGGGGCCCAGCTCCACCCCTCCCCTCATGTGGGCGACGCTGGACGTCGACCTGACGAACACGGGGATGCCGAACTCCTCGGAGACCTCGAAGGCCTCCAGAACGGCGTCCCTCGAGCTCCCGGGGTCCCACGCGTCTATCATGGGGAGGAGGGCCGCCCTGGCGAAGAGCCTGCTGTCTTGCTCCACCATCCCGGCGTGGGCACCGGGGTCGTCGGCCACGTAGACCACCAGCCCCCCGTTGACTCCGCCGTATGCCATGGAGACGATGGAGTCGGAGGCCACGTTGAGCCCCGACATCTTCATCGTGACGAGGCTCCTGGCCCCCGCCAGGGAGGCGCCCGAGCAGACGTCGAAGGCCACCTTCTCATTCACGGACCACTCCACCCGGATCCCAGCCTCCCGGACGACGGGTATCAGAGACTCGACGACCTCGGAGGAGGGGGTACCAGGATAGCCAGCCACGACCTCCACGCCCGCCTCTATGGCACCCCTCGCTACCGCCTCGTTCCCCATCAGGAGGACTCTCGAGCCCTCATCCCCCAGCATGACACATCAACTCGGATCTGATCGAATTGGATAAAATGTTTTTGAAGCAAAAGCTTCGAACCGGGGATCAAGGCCTCTGGAGCGTGGGCGGGGCCCGGCTCACTCGACGGTCTTGCCGAAGGCCTTCTCGGCCTCCATCATCGCCTTGACGAGCTTCACCATCTCCCCAGCGAGGACGTCCTGCCTCCTGTTCCCGTACTCGACGGTGGCCTGGCCGGGGTCGCCCGCGTAGCCGACGCCCAGGGTGTACTCGTAGGGCCCCGGGGCGTAGGAGAAGCGGCCGCTCCTCAGCCTCCTCTGCCCCCAGCGGGCGGGGTACCTGAGGGAGGGGACCTTAGTGTAGAAGGCCTCGGCCTCCTCGGGGAAGTAGGGCTTCGCCTCCTCCAAGTGCACGAGGTTGGGCCTGCAGGTGAGGACGTCCCCCGTCTCCCCCTCGCCGGCGTGGGAGCTCCACCAGCGCCCCCTCCCGGGCGCCCTCTCGGTGACCACCTTCCTGACGTCCGCGTCAGCCCTGTCGAAGACACCGACGGGAATGCCCCACCTCTCCGCCACCTCCAACCTCGCGTTGAAGAGCACCGCCTTCTGCTCGGGGCCCGAGTGGCCGAGGACCAGGACAATCCTCTTGAAGCCGTGGTCAACGAAGCACTGGCAGACGTCGACGACGAGGTTCCTCAGCGTGTCGGGCCTCAGGGCGACGCTGCCGGGGAAGGGGAGGTGGTGGTGGGACATGCCGAAGGGGATGGGAGGGGCGATCAGGGCCTTGACGCCCTCCTCCTCCAGCAGCCTCACAGCCCTCTTCGCCGTCTCCAGGGGGCCGAAGGTGTCAGTGCCCAGGGGGAGGTGGGGGCCGTGGTTCTCCGTGGCGCCGACGATGAGGATCACCGTCTCGGCGCCTCCCTTGATCGCCTCGTCCACCTCCACCCAGGTCATCTCATCCAGCACCTTGGGCTCGTACATCGTGTAGAGCTCTCTCAAACCGGTTCACAAGGCGAAGAGAGCCGCAGCACTTTATTACGATTGTGACCGCCAAACCCGACGCCACTCTTATCTGAATCCCTGGACACATCATCCCTGAAAGGATGTGAATGCTCATGACGAACGAGTTTGTTGAGACTATATTCTCGAGGCGCAGCATAAGGAAGTACACGGAGCAGCCAGTCAGCGAGGGCGACATCAAGACCCTCCTAGAGGCGGCCATGGCGGCCCCATCGGCCTCCAACAGGAGGCCCTGGCACTTCCTCGTGGTGACCGAGAGGGAGACCCTCGACAGGCTGGCGGACGTCCACAGCTACGGCAAGATGCTCCACGACGCCCCCCTCTGCGTCTCTGTCTGCGGCGACACGAAGGTCTCCGAGAGGTTCTGGGTGCAGGACTGCTCAGCCGCCACGGAGAACCTGCTCCTCGCCGCAACCGCCCTCGGCCTGGGAGCGGTCTGGCTGGGAGTCCACCCGAGTGAGAACAGGGTTAGGGACGTGAGGAGGATCCTCGGCATCCCTGAGGGCTTCGTTCCCCTGAACCTCATCTCCATAGGCCACCCCGCGGAGGAGAAGGAGAAGCGGACCCAGTACGACGAGGCACAGGTCCACAGGGGCAGATGGTGAAGGGCCAGGGAATTCCCTCCTGTTCTCCACCGTAAATCTATTTATTTCCCTGAGTCCCAATGATCAACGGTTCTGGGTTTTGATGGAATCGATTCGAGAACTAGCATTATCTGAGATCAGCGAAATAGCCCACGGGGGGATCAGCGTGTTCAGGCCCGACGAGACCGTCTCCAAGGTCCTGGGCGTGCTGAAGGAGTCGGGGAGGTACGAGGCGGCCGTCAGCTCCGACGACTCCGTGGGGATAATAACCGTCAGGGACCTGCTTGGCGTGAGCAACCCGTCGAGAGCGAAGATCGCCGGCGTCTGGAGGGCCACGGGCTCCGTTGGCCCCTCGGCCAGGGTACTCGACGTGGTTGAGACGCTCATGAGGGACGGCATCAGGGCGATACCAGTCACTAGTGGAGGGGAGATCGAGGGCCTTGCATCGCAGACGGACATCATCGGGGCCATGTGCGAGGTCTCCGAGCTCTCGGAGGTCCCGGCCAGGGGCCTCGTCCACAGCCCCGTGATCTCCGTGGCGGGTGACGAGAGCGTCTCCAAGACCAGGAAGCTGATGCTCGACAGGGACATCAGCCACATCCCAGTCATCGAAAAGGGCAGGCTCTCGGGAGAGGTCACCGCCGACATCATAGTCCACGCGTACATAACTCCGGCCTCAAAGACCACGACCGGAGACCGTATCGGGGAGAGGGGTTCCAGGTTCCCAGGGAAGGTGACGAGCATCATGGACAGGCAGCCCCTCGCAGTGGGACCCGACGCCAGCGCAAGACAGGTGGTCTCCGACATGCGCGACCATCGAAAGGGAGCCTGCTACGTGACAGACGGGGACGGAGGCGTCCTGGGAATCATAACACCCAGGGAGCTGATGGCGCTCATAACCAGCCTCAGGGCCGAGGAGGAGCTCCCCGTCTACATCATGGGCCTCTCCGACGAGGACTTCTTCGAGAGGTCAATCGCCGAGGACAAGCTCCGCAGGGTCATTGAGAGGGGGATGCGCTTCAGGCCCGACATCACCGAGGTCTCCGTCAGGATAAAGAGGGCCCAGAGGAAGGGGGAGAGGACCCGCTACGACCTCACCGCCCGGGCCCTCAGCCCCAACGACCAGACGATCGCTGGGGCGGAGGGGTGGGACCTCCTCGAGACTTTCGACGAGCTCTGCTCCACGCTGGAGAGGGCTCTCAGGAGGACAAAGCAGGAGCAGCCCCGCCAGAGGAGGAGAAGGGGCCGCAGGTAAGGCCATCGGATCTCTCTCTGAAGGCAGCTGACGGCCCAAGACGAGGCCGATAAGCGGCGAGCCATCGGCCCCAAATGATTAAAGCGGCCTGCATCAAAGACTCTCAGATCGAGATGATCGACGAAGAGCTCGTCAGTGAGATCAGGCGAAAGGCCCACGGATATGATCAGTATAGCGGCTGCTCCCAGAGCGTCCTCCTCGCCCTCCAGGAGGGGCTGGAGGTGGGAGACCGCGAGTCCTTCAAGGCGGCCACGGTCCTGTCGGGGGGCGTGGCGAGGCGGGGGGAGACCTGCGGCGCGCTTCTGGGAGCCCTCATGGGCCTCGGCCTCGTCAGAGGCAGGGAGGAGATTGAGAGGACCGAGGACTACGTGACAGCCATGGGCATCGCGAACGAGATCTGCGACGACTTCCAGGGGAGGCTTGAGGAGGAGTTCGGCTTCGACAGGCCCCTGGAGTCAACCCTGTGCGCTGAGATCCAGACCAGGATCTACGGCAGATCCTTCGACATCAGGGTTCCCGCTGAGAGGGAGGCCTTCCTGGAGGCTGGGGGCCACAGCGACGAGGGCTGCTACAAGGTCTGCGGTATAGCGGCGGAGGTGGCGGCGAGGAGGCTCCTGAGCCTCAGGTAGCCAGCGCTCATCGGAACTCCTCGAGCAGCCTCGAGATGTCGATGCCCTCCAGGCTCCTCCTGGCCATTGGCCCCTCCTTCAGTACCGGGAAGTTCTCCCTGTAGACGGGCCTCTCCTTCCTGTAGAAGACCCCTATCGGGATCCTGTCCCCCCACTCCATCGCCCTCTCGTAGGCCGCCATCAGGTCGGAGGCGTCGTGGCTCTCCTCCTCCAGCTTGTAGGCCCTCTCCCTGTAAAAGTCGTAGGTGTTCACCCGGTTCCAGGCGACGCAGGGCTGGAGGATGTCGACGAGGGCGAAGCCGGGGAAGCTGATGGCCTCCTTCAGGATCGAAGTTAGCTGACCGGGCTCCCCGACGAAGCCCCTCGCGACGAAGGAGGCGCCCCCGGCCAGGGCCTGGACGATGGGGTTGACGGCGTCCTCGAAGAGCCCCCTGGGACTCGTCTTGGTGACGTGGCCCTTGGTCGTGGTCGCCGAGGCCTGGCCTGTGGTGAGGCCGTAGATGAGGTTGTCGTGGATTACGTAGGTTATGTCGGGGTTCCTCCTCGCGGCGTGGGGGAAGTGGCCTATGCCTATGTTGAAGGCGTCTCCGTCCCCGGCGAAGCCTATCACGGTCAGGTCCTCGTTCGCCAGCTTGATGGCTGTCGCCACCGGCAGCACGCGCCCGTGTATTACGTGGATCCCGTTGACGTTGATGTAGTTGGTGAACTTGCCGTGGCAGCCGATGCCGGTCACCGCCACCACCTCCTCCCTGCTCAGCCCCAGCTCCACCAGCGCCCTCCTAACGGCCGTGAGTATCCCGAAGTTGCCGCAGCCCGGGCACCATGTGATCTCCGAGGGGGTCATCAGGTCCCTGACACTCACCGGCCGAGCACCTCCAGGGCCTTGAGCCAGATCTCACCCGGGGTGAAGGGCCTCCCGTCGTACCTGAGGTGGACGTGATCGAACTCGACGCCGCAGTTGAGCCTGATGAGCCTCCCGAGCTGGGCGGTCCTGTTCGTCTCAAGCAATAAGAGGCTGCCGCCGCTATCGAGGAGCGTCCCCAGCTCCCTCCCGGGGAAGGGCTCCATGTAGACGACCTGGACGAAGCGTGCTCTGACCCCCTCCTCCCGAAGCAGGCTCAGGGCGTCCAGGGCGGGCCCCTTCGTTGAGCCCCAACCGACGAGGGTGATCTCCGGCTCTTCGTCTCCGTAGATCCGAAGGGGACTCATGCCCTCCACGCGCCTCCTCAGGCCCTCTGCTTTCCTGAACCACTTGTCGACCATGGCCTTCACGGCTCCTGGATCGATGGTCGTGTACCCCCGCTCCAGGTGCTCGTTGGAGTTGGCGAGGACTACCACCCCCCTCGTGCCGGGGACAGCCCGGGGCGAGACGCCGCTCTCCGTGATCTGGAACCTGCGGTACTCCTCGGGGCCCTCCCACTCCTCCTTCTCGATGAGCGCCCCCCTGTCTATGCCCACGCGCCCTGGATCGAAGGGCTCAGTCGACTTGTGGCTCTCTATCAGATACTTGTCAGTGAGGATGATCGCTGGTATCTGGAAGGTTTCCGCCAGGTTGAAGGCCTCCATCGTCAGGTAGAAGCACTCGTCGACGTCGCCTGGCGCCAGGACGACCCTGGGGAACTCCCCCTGGGAGGCGTGTAGGGCGAACAGTAGGTCACCTTGGGAGGTGTAGGTAGCCATGCCAGTGCTGGGCCCGGGGCGCTGCCCGAGCATCACCACCATGGGGTTCTCAGTCATGGCCGCTAGGCCGAGGGCCTCGGTCATGAGGCAGAAGCCGCCTCCAGAGGTCGCGGTCATCGCCCTCAGGCCCGCGAAGGAGGCGCCCACGATCGATGTAGCCGCGGCTATCTCGCTCTCCGACTGGACGACGATCATCCCGGCCTCGGTGTCGTTCGCAATCAAGTAGTGGAGGACTGGGCTCGCTGGGGTCATGGGGTAGGCGGCGTAGAACCTGCAGCCAGCCTGGATGGCGCCCAGGGCAACTGCGTCGTTGCCCGTGGGCATGATTCTATCCCTCTCCTCGGGAGAGTACTCGATATCGAACTGGTAGACCTTGCTGTGCCCCTTGATGTGATCGTGGCCCATCTGGATCGCCCTGCTGTTCGCCTCGATGATGGCGAACCTGCCGCTGAAGGTGTCCGCTATCACTCCCTTCATGATCTCCGGGTCGAGGCCGATGAGGGCCGAGGCGGCGCCGAGGGCCACAGTGTTCATCATTATCGGCGTCCCCCCGATCTCCTCCACTATGCCCCTCAGGGGCACAGGGTAGAGGGCGACGTCATCCCTCTTCAGCTCCCCCTCCCCGAAGGAGATGCCCTCGTCGTGGACTACTCCTCCCCCCTTCGCGAGCTCGGCCTCGTGGAGCAGGATGGTCTCCTTGTTCAGGGCGAGGACGAGGTCGACCTCATCTCCCTGGGAGTTGACCTCCCCGTTCGAGGCGCGCAGCTGATAGAAGTTGTGGCTCCCCCTGATCACTGAGGGGTAGTCGTTCACCCCGAAGACGTTGAGGCCCGCCCTCATGAGAGCCTTCGCCAGGAGTGAGCCGCTCCTCGTGATGCCCTGACCCGCCTCGCCGCCGACGAGGACGGAGATCCTTTTTCTCTTCATGTCATCACACACATTCTCAAGAGTTCAGGGCCGGATTGAGTCCCAAGAGGCGCATAGCATTTCAGACGGGACTAGGCTCAAACTGGTCAGCATGAGCTGGAATTGTCCGAGCCTCGTGGAACCAACCAGTCGATGAACCTCAGATGGGACAAGGAATCCGACCGCCCTTTCTTTGGAAAAGATTTAAACATGGCGGGATAAAAAACTAGAGAGTAAGAGGTCTTGTCATGCCCAAGGTCATAGTAGATCTGAATGCATGTGAGGGTGCCGGCGTCTGCGTGGAGGTCTGCCCGATGAACGTCTACGACATGAAGGACGTCAACGGGGAAAAGAAGGCCGATCCAGCTCGCGCAGAGGACTGCATCATGTGCATGGCGTGCGTCAACGCGTGCCCTGCACAGGCCATAACGGTCGAGGAGTAGCCTGGCAAGGCCCCCTCTAAAAAACCAATTTTTGTACCCCTTTTTCTACTGGACTCTAACAGCAACAGCCCGAACAATATCAGCCGTGTTCTCGCACCAGTCGGCTATAGTCTCGACGGCGTCAAGGAACTGGCTCAGCAGAATCAGGGCGCCGGTGCTGAAGCCCTCGAACTCCAACTGAGCGAGGTGGGCTCTGGCGTGGCTGTAGAGCTCATCGATCTCCTCCTCAAGAACCTCGACCTCGTTGGCCAGGTTAATGGCCTCAGCGGGTTTCTTGAGCAGGACCTTGATGCACCTTCCCAGGACCGTGACGCAATCGACGTTAGCCCTGCACAGGTTCTGGGAGGCCACCTTCATCTCGTCGGGCGCCTTCTCGAAGGGTATGAGGACGAGGATCCTGCCTGCCTCCTTCGACCAGTCTGCAATCCAGTCAACCGCCCTGACGAGCTCCATGAGGTCGTCCCTCTCCTCTGGGAACATCTCGCTTCTCGTGAGCTCATCCACCATCTGCCTCCTAAGCTCGTCGGCCCTCATCTCCATCTGGGAGACGCTCTCGAAGAAATCCCTTCGCTCCTTCTCCAGGTTGCTGGCTGAGGCCTCAACCATCCTGTAGAGGTCGCTGACGGCGTTCTGGGTCAGCTCCAGGTGGTCCTCCACCATCTCCAGTACCACGTCTCCCCTTTTCGGGGTGAACCAGCCGAAAAGTCTCTTCGCCATCTTCGCAGCCCCTCTCTCTATTCTGCTTATATATTATATACCTTACCTGAGGCCGGTTATGAATTTAGACTATATAAGCCAGTACGACGAGCAGTGGCACGGCGTGGAAGACCACGGTGACTACCAAGGCGAGCCTTCGTGATGATGCGATTGCCTCTGCGGTCCATCTCACAAGCCTGCTGAAGGGCCTGAGCAGGGGAAAAAATATGACCGCTCCCAGCACGTTTATCGCCAGGTGTACCAACCAGACGCCGAGGCTTATGGGGTCTCCGGTCGCCAGGGCAGCTATCATCACGTCGAAGACGGTACCGATGTTGGCGCCCAGGATGTATGGTAGTATGTAGTACTCTGAGAGGATCACGCCGCTCCCCGCTAACGGCACCAGTAGGGAGACCATGACTGTCGTGCTCGGAACCACGACGGTGAAGAGGAAGCCGGCGAGGAACGCCCTCAGAGGCTTGGTGAAGGTGGCCCTGATCAGGTTCCAGGACCTCGGCATGCTGAAGATGGCGGTCATGTACTTCTCTAGGGCTATGAGGGCGAAGACCAGGCAGGCGGCCCCGACTATCAGGCCCATCCAGGGTGGGATGAAGTCGAACAACACGTCCGCCCAGGGAGTCACCAGGTCGATGAGGTCTGGTACGGCGCTGAGCCAAGTTGCCCTCACGAATATCGAGCTCCCCTGCCTGGCGATCTTGGTGAACAAGCCGAAGAAGAGCTCAGCCGGGTAGAAGAGGAACAGGGTGAAGAGGTTGTAGAGGACGTGGGTCATCGTGACGTTGAAGCTCGCCTCCAGGCGCCTCCCCTTCCTAAGGTGGTCGACGACGGAGACGAGGAAGGGGGTGACCGTGGTGCCTATCTCGGCCCCGATGATGGAGGCCACCGCCAGGCCTAGCGGCATGACGCCGGAGGAGGTGAATGCCACCACGATGGAGTCGAAGGCGCCGCTGCTGTGCAGGAGGGCCGTCGCGATCCATCCGGAGAAGACGGCGCTCGTCGTGTCCCTGATGAGGAGGACCAGCTTCTCGGCGAGGGCCTCCCCCATGATGACCGCCGCCTTCTTTATGACGACGATGCCCGATACGAAGAAGTAGAGCGCTATCAGCGAGGC
>Ga0209427_10005390_pt1 | contig 14675 bp, 13 predicted proteins | sample DeeMarSWOR136_30_FD_187465 | JGI IMG/M metagenome (GOLD analysis project Ga0209427, IMG submission 187465) | Marine sediment microbial communities from White Oak River estuary, North Carolina - WOR-1-36_30 (SPAdes) (version 2) | ecosystem: Environmental > Aquatic > Marine > Intertidal zone >...
TTTGCTGATGAACTTTGACGGGAAATTGAGGAAATAACCCTGTTCACCGAATTCTTTCATATATGTTACGAGTTTCCACGGGCCTGTAATCTTTTCGGATTCGAGGATGTAAGAATTCATCTTTGCGACCGTCGGCCAGCCGTCGGTTACACACATCAGGTATTTCTTGAGCGGCGTGTTGTAAGTAATTGTGACGCAGCCCATATTGTTGTTCCATTCCAGCAGCGGCCTGATGTCTTTAAAGTCATAAGACCAGACAGGCTTATCCTTCTTATCGTATCCGGCGAAGTACTCATATTTGGATTCGTCGTTGATGTTTTTGATGCTCGGTGTAACGCGGGTCAGGTAAATCTGGTCGCCGGATATCCAGCTAAGGTTGGCATACCGCGGCTTTGGGTCGTTTTCTTCGGCTCCATAACCGACCAGGTAAGCTTTACCATCGGGCGAATGTTGCATGTTTTTTCCGAAGTCGACGAATTTTGGTGAGCCGATTTTAAGCGGGCCCATAAATTTGGCAGGCTCGGGAAAAAGGGGCTTTACCGGTGTGTGTGGGGTGTCTGTCCAGGTTTTGCCATAGTCTGTAGAGATGCGGAAGCCCGGAATCGGGCCCAGTACCGGCCAATTCCATGCCATGCCTTCGTGCATGACTCGTCCGGAAGGCCCTAAACAGTATGTGCCGTAATACCATACACCGTTGTAAACAAGACTGCCGCAGGGATAACGGCCCTCATATGGATGCGGATCACCCTTAGTTGTGCCGAGGGCCTTGATTTTGAGATTAAGCGGGTCGTCGCCAATCATTACTGCCTGACCCGTTGTCGCATTTCGTCCCCCGGAGCCGGACCTCATTCCATCGGTTTGTCCGTCTGTCCAGGGAGAATATAGATTGTCGTCTGCGGCCCAGGAAGGATACCACGTGTCCGCTACTCTATAGTCGCTGTGGACGCCTGTAAATAATATCCCTACAAGCTCTCGGGATTGCTCGAATGGAATATCCGCGGGAGGCTCCGAGGGCCAAAGCAATGGGCCGGACTTTGGCTGATATTTCACGATTCTTTCTTCGGCTAAGATAGTGCCGGATAGAACTGTAGTCAGTAAACCGGCCAGCAGCAATTTACTTGCTTTTGCCGCTGTGATTGATGATGCTTTCATCATTATGCCCCTTCGAAAAAGGATTGCTAACTAAACAACGCTTCGACAAACGTTCCCGGGTCGAATTCTGCAATGTCTTCCGGTTTTTCGCCGAGTCCGACGAATTTTACTGGAATATCGAGCTGGTCCTTAATAGCAATGACGATTCCACCTCGTGCAGTACCATCGAGTTTGGCCAGGAATATTCCTGTAACGTTAATTGCTTCAGTGAACATCTTTGCCTGGATGATTGCATTCTGGCCGGTAGTAGCATCGAGGACCAACAATACTTCATTTGGCGAGCCGGGGATTTTCCGCGCCACTACATCACGAATTTTTGTCAACTGCTGCATAAGGTCTTTTTTTGTGTGTAGTCGTCCGGCTGTGTCGAGAATCAGGATATCTATATCTCTTGCAACGGCGGCTTCACAGGCGTCGAAAGCGACCGCTGCCGGGTCGCTGCCGGTTTTGTGTTTTACGATTTGGACGCCGATCCGTTCCGCCCAGATGGTTAGTTGCTCTACGGCGGCGGCACGGAAAGTATCGCAGGCGGCGAGTAAAACCGTTTTGTTATTCCGGGTAAATATATGGGCGAGCTTGGCGATACTGGTGGTTTTTCCGGTGCCGTTGACTCCGGCAACTAGGATGACGGTAGGGGGGGTCGGGGCAGTATGTAATTGCCTATCACGATCCGGCCAGTAGCTTTTGATGTGCTCCTTGAGAAAAGGTAATATTTCGTCGGTTGTTGCGATTTTTCTGCTGCGGTAGGCGTCTCGCAGGCCGGATACGAGCTTGTCCGTTGTTTCTACACCAATATCGTCTCTTATCAGCGTTTCTTCCAGCTCATCGAGCAGGGTTTCGTCAATATGTCTGCCCAGAGTAAGTACCGAAGAGAGCGAACTGGTAATTTTGTCGCGTGTTTTACCCAGCCTGTCTTTGAAATATCCTGCGGTCTTAGTGAAGATTCCCATGATTTCTTCCTTAATTATTGTGTATAAGGTATAGCGTATAGAAAATAGCTAAAGGCGTAAAGTGAAAACTATTGAACTCGTAATTACCCAGATTTACACTTTGAGTTTATTTGTTTTAGCTTTCACTTGGTGACAGTTTATGGCCCAAATAAATTTACTTTTTTTTGTCTTTTTCTGTAAGTTTTTTTTGACAAACCAGGCGATTCAAATTAGATTTCGTTTAGCGGATTTGCTCAGGCAGAGATGTTGCCTGGTCTCGACCTTGTAAAAGTTTTTAACAGGGAAGTTTTTGATGGCAGTTTGTTGTTTTCGTAGAGCGTGGATTAGGTAGGCCTTTCGCATAGGAGGGTGTTCTTGGCGGTTCGGGAAGTTGAAGACATTTTCGCTGATATTGTTGATTGTGTAAAAACAATTGACCCGGCCAACGTCCGGAGGTGGTTTGATAAGCTAACGGTTACACACCTGAGCGGGGGTTCTCTCGAAGTTGGGTGTCCCGATGAGGCAACCGCTCAGTTCTTACGTGACAACTGCAAAAATAGCTTCACACAGGCTGCTCAACAAATAACGGGCCATCTTGTAACTGTTGATTTCAACATTGTTAGCCGGGATGAGACCGGCCGTCAACTTGAGCGGCCTATGCCCGGGCTCAAACTTCATCCTGATTATACGTTTGATAATTTTGTAGTTGGACCGAGCAACCGTCTTGGCCACGCAAGCTGTGTTGCAGTAAGCCATTCGTTGGGTGATACTTACAATCCTCTTTTTCTTTATGGCAGCTCCGGCCTGGGAAAAACCCACCTTTTGCACGCAGTTTGTTGCGAGGTCAGGAAGAAATTTGATCAAGTGGTCATACAGTTTTTGAGTTGTGAAAATTTCATCAATAGATTTATCAGGGCCATTGAGACTGGGAATTTGGCCGGCTTTCAAAGCCAGTTTCGGACCGTCGATGCGCTGGTAATCGATGATGTCCAGTTCTTACGCGAACGCGAGCAAAGCCAGGAGGAATTCTTCCACACATTTAACGCCCTTTATAACAACGGAAAACAAATTATCCTCAGCGCCGACAGCCCGCCCGGCAAGATACCTTCACTTGAGGAGCGGCTTATCAGCCGGTTTAACTGGGGTCTTGTAACCAGAATCGACCCGCCAAGCTATGAAACGAGGGTGGCAATTGTGCAGAAGAAAGCACATATTCGTGGTATTACTATATCTGATGAAATTGCTGAATATATTGCCCGAAAAGCGCATGCAAATATCAGAGAACTGGAAGGTGCCTTGACAACCCTATACGCCGTGTCAAATACTACCGGCAAGCCTATTACCCTTGAATTGGCACAGGAAGCACTGGAAGGGCAAATTGAATCGGTAGCCAGGTATATAAGTATTACTGATATTACCGAAGTTGTTACCAGTTATTTTGATGTCCGTCTTGCGGATTTACAGAGCAAAAAACGCAGTCAAAGTATCACTACACCCCGCCAGATTTGCATGTATTTAGCGAGAAATCTAACGAAACACAGCCTCGAAGAAATTGGAGGACACTTGGGTGGACGAGACCATACGACCGTAATGCATGCATGCAACAAGATAGGTGAGGCTGAGCAAAACGACTCACAAATGAAAGCATTGCTGGCCGAACTGACAAAGCAAATCACAAAAATCCCAAGAGATTAAATACACCTGAGTCGGTCTATCGGATCCCCGTTTGAATCGCATATCAGCTTTACATTAATATTGTGATTAAAAAATCATGGTGGGAGGATTACAAAAAATTGTAAAAATTCATTCGGTGTGATAAATAAAAAGCTTCGGATAATTTACAGCTTTTGAATTCTTTTGCAAATCAATTTTCTTATTCTTAGTCTCTTCGTTTTCTCAATAAAACTAAAGCGCCTAAACCAAGCATAAATATAGTGGCCGGTTCAGGTACGTAGGCCCCATAGGCGCTAAGATCTTCCGGGTCACCGGTCTTTGCGAACTTTGCTGCGCCGTATGCTAATATGTGGCCTGTGTGACCATCCATGGAAGACAGGTCATAGAAATCAGTATCTGTGTATGTAGAAGTATCGGGTTCAATAATTATATTGAATGTAAGGGTTTCCAGAGGGTCGATCCATGCTAAATTTAAGTTCTTGCTTACGATAACTATATCGAACAGGCCAAAACCATCGCATTGAATGCTGTCCTCATAAAAGTACAATCCCCATTCCCAGACGTTACCGCCATCTACCGAGTCGAGTGTCAGGCTCGTTACGGGCGCACTGGTATTGAAGTAGATCTCAGTAATCTTAAAGGCATAGTCTCCGGCGTGCTCCGGAGTCAGGTTTGTTACCGCAACAGATAGTTCCCATTGCCCATTATTGGTAACAGACAAATCAATGCTTGCGTCAAGCCAACTTGCGGGAACACCATTGGCCTCTGATATAGGCTCCGAACTGTGGGTACTGAGAGGAATCACCACACCCTGAGCTGAAGTTGTTAGAATTGCGATACATACAAATACGACGGTCGACATGAAAACACGAGTTTTCATAATCTCCTCCTTTGATTCATACACTCTACACTCCATAGTTATAAACGGCTTATCTTACGCAAGATAAGTAGTTGAACCGTTATTTATATAGCTATACGTAAGTTTATTCTATGATGATTTCTTCAATAAAGTCAATAAAAAAATTGAAAAATTTTGAAAAAAATTCACTTTTTTCGATTTTTTCTCATTTTTTTCGTAAAAACCCGTTTTTCCGGTAAAAAAATACCATCCATACCGGACTTTTTGAATTTGGTCTCGAAGCAGGTTTCTGAGGCAAAAAAGGGATTTTACGCCCTTCACTTTGGCATTATCAGGCTGAAAAATCACTGAACTATCAAAAAGACGTCGATTATTTTCGAGAATGAGCGGTTTCAAACCTGTGAAGATGCTTTAGGGATTAACGTAAGTGGACCGGATATTACACTTGCGCAGTTCTTCTTAATTATGGACAAGTAAAGAACCGCCAGTTGAAACTGGTGAAACAGGCGACGTTGCGGTATTCAGGCTTCGCCTGTCCGCCTTTGGCGGATATTTCCATCCACCATTTTTCACTGGTGGTTTTGAAATCGGAACAATAAAAAAGGCTGTGAAAACTCACAGCCTTTGGGTTTGTTTTATAGATTATAACGATAATATTATCTTTTACGTATTCTTAATAAAGCTAATGAACCCAAACCAAGCATCAGAATTGTTGCCGGCTCAGGAACCTGGCTGTAGAGCATGAAGACTTCGTGCAGACCGGCAGAACCATTGGTGCCACCCTGGACGGATACACCTGTACGGACCCAAACTTCTTTCATTTGTGTAGGATTGCCGTCGGGTCCGCAAAGGAGACTACTATCCAATAGAAAAGCACCATAATCATCAGCTTCCGAAGAGGCACCCAACGAAGCAACACATCTCCCCATAAAATCAGCATCAAACATATTTTCAGTAGCCTGGACAAGGCCCGTACCGGCTGCACTGGCTGTTGCAAGCCACAAAGTTGTATCGGTAATATAATATGGATCATAACCGGGAAGGATAGAGACCTTGAAGTTTATTTGAGCGTTAATTAGGTCGTCAGAGCCTGCCGTCCAGGCAAGACGAAATCTCAAACCATAGTCGCCTGTTGCATCGTTCTGACCACCCTGTACCAAGACTGTAATTGGACTCGGTGTAGGCGGACCTCCAGAGGCAATGCCAGTTACTTCGAATTCGTTAAATAGTTTGTCACCTACCTCCAGACCTCCAGTGGGTATAGAACTGACTGATATAAAATCACCCGTTAAGGGAACCCACGCTGCTTGTGCAGAACCTGCAAGTAAAATACTGATTGAAATGATTGAGAAAATTAATGACGACTTCATCATGGTCCTCCAGTTTCTTTTCATAATGTCACCCATTCCTTATTCATCAAAACACTGCCTCATTGTCAAATATGAGGGATGCGCAGGTGTAGATACACCTCTGCACCCTCTCCAATAATACATATTCTACAGTGGGTACAGTATAGATGTCAACAAAAAAAGTCATTTTTTTTCATTTTTTTGGAAATTTTTTTAAAAAAAGGGTGATTTTTCGTAAAAATATGTTTTTTAAGCAGAAAAGACACAATTCGCCTGGAATGAAAATTTTTTTAAAGAAATATGCAAAATAGTGATTTTTAAGGGAAAAAAGGGGATTTATTATTATCCCCGTTCCGGAACCGGCAGACCCAGCTCGACCAGGACTTTTTTCATGTCTTCCCAGACTCTCTGTCGGTTTTCATGCGAATAATTTCGCAATAGATAGGCTGTATGGTACGTCGGCATTAGTTTAATCGGTGGTCTTTCAAGGCCGGCATAGTATTCATAGAATTGCCCTCGCAATTGGCCAATCGACTTGTTGGTGTTTAACAAAGTCCTGGCTGCCGGAGCACCCAGAGCCACAATAATCTCTGGATTAATAATCTCAATCTGCCTTTGAAGGTATGGAAAGCAGCTTACTATCTCCTCTGCACGAGGGTCTCGATTTCCCGGCGGGCGGCATTTTAAGATATTGCCAATAAAGACATCACTGCGTTTCAACCCGCAAGCTGTGATTATCTTATCCAGCAGTTTTCCTGCTCTTCCGACAAAAGGCCGGCCCTGTGCATCTTCGTCGGCCCCAGGCGCTTCTCCGATAAACATTATCCGGGCGTTCGAGTTACCCTCGCCGGGCACAGCATTCGTTCGGGAATATCCCAGGTCACATTCATGGCATCTGCATACTTCATCAGCCACCTTATCAAGTTCGGCCGATGAGTTGATGATTGATTCTTTTGGCTCCGCCTGCTCCTGCATGACTTTTTGTCCCTTTATTACAAATCCGCCTGTAAAAAACTCATCCATCTGAAGATGCTGGCGAACAACTTTGTTCATATCCACGTTCATATCCACGTCTTTTCCCATGGAAAAATTGTAGTGGTTTTTTAAGGTTATGCAATAAAAAAGGGCGCTTGACTTGGTAAGCGCCCTTTGAAGTCTATAGCATTAATATTTTTTACACCAGGCCCTGGTCGAGCATTGCATCGGCGACTTTTACGAAACCCGCAATGTTTGCTCCCATTGCAAGGTTGCCCGGCTGACCATACTCTTCGGCCGCCTCGAAGCATTGATTGTGGATTGCAATCATTATGTTGTGCAGCCGTTCGTCGACCTCTTCACGCGTCCATGTTAGACGCGCCGAGTTCTGCGACATCTCCAGGCCGGAAGTAGCGACGCCGCCGGCGTTTGCAGCCTTGGCGGGGCCGTAGAGTGTTTTATTGGTGATATATTGATTAATTGCCTCGGGCGTGCTCGGCATGTTGGCGCCCTCGGCAACGAGAGTGCAGCCATTTTTGAGCAGTGTTTGTGCATCATCTCCATCAATCTCGTTCTGAGTCGCGCTTGGGAAGGCACAGTCGCATTTAATGCCCCAGGGGCGTTGGCCTTCGAGATATTCAACGCCGAATTTATCGGCATATTCCTTGATACGCCCGCGTTTTACATTCTTCAGTTCCAGGACAAATGCGAGCTTCTCAGCGTTAATTCCGTCAGGGTCATAAATTGTGCCGTTGGAGTCAGAAAGGCTGACAGCCTTAGCGCCAAGCTGATTGAGCTTTTCTACGGTATACTGCGCGACGTTACCGGAACCCGAGACTGTACAGACCTTACCCTCAAAAGCCTGACCACGGGTCTTTAGCATTTCTTCAGCGAAATACACACAGCCGTATCCGGTTGCTTCAGGACGAATGAGTGAACCGCCCCAGTTTAATGCTTTTCCTGTAAGGACGCCGGTGAACTCATTGCGGAGACGCTTGTATTGGCCGAACATAAAGCCGATTTCGCGACCGCCAACGCCGATATCACCTGCAGGAACGTCAGTGTCGGGGCCGATATGACGGAATAGCTCGGTCATAAAGCTCTGGCAAAAACGCATCACTTCGTTATCACTTTTACCCTTGGGGTCAAAATCTGAGCCACCCTTGCCTCCACCCATTGGAAGAGTAGTAAGGGCATTTTTGAAGATCTGCTCGAATCCGAGGAATTTCAGGATACTTGCATTGACGGTAGGATGGAATCTCAGGCCGCCCTTGTACGGACCAAGTGCGCTATTGAACTCAAAACGAAATCCACGGTTGACATGAATATTACCCTTGTCGTCCTGCCATGGAACACGGAACATAATCTGCCTTTCCGGCTCTACAACCCTGTCAAGTATCATCCTTTCCAAGTATTCCGGATGCTTTTCGAGTACCGGCCCCAGGCAATCCAATACTTCTTTTACCGCCTGTTGGAATTCTGCTTCACCGGCGTTACGTGCCAAAACTTGTTCATAAACGGCTTCAATGACAGCATTTGAGTCCACCTGAGCGACCTCCAGTAAGTTTTTTTAATTTATTGTTTTAGTTACTATTATAGTAAGTTATACTAATAAAACCTTAAATTATGACCTTGGAAACAACCCAACGCTTTATTAATATACGAAATTGATAAGGTAAAACAAGCGATGAAATAGTAATATGAGCTATCAGGATAGCTAATAATGCAAATAGAAACGCTTAAGATATTCTGCGATTTAGCTGAATTGCAAAGCTTTTCAAAAACCGCTGATAAGCATTTTTTAAGTCAATCTGCGATCTCCCAGCAGCTTGCGCAACTTGAATTAGCATACAAGTGCCAACTAATAAACCGTAAGAAGAGGCCAATCGAACTAACGAAAGAGGGCCAGTTGTTTTACACGGCTGCAATGGAGATACTTGAGAGACATGAACAGTTCAGGAGTGAGTTGAATGCTCTGAAATCCTCTGCCGAAAGTAGAATAAATGTAGCTGCAATTTATAGTATTGGGATGCACACTCTACCGGTCTATATTAAGAAGTTTATGGTCAAATATCCAAATGTTAATGTCCATATTGAATATTTAAGTGCAAACAGGATTTATGAGTTGATTTTAGCCGGTGATATTGACATCGGCCTTGTGGCTGTTCCAAAAAGGGATAAAAGACTTGATGTATATGACTTTGAGGATGAGCCGTTAGTTTTAGCGTGCAGCCCGAAACATCCTTTATCTCATGAATCACAGATTGATATTCATCAATTGCAGTTCGAGCAGTTCATCGCGTTTGAGAAGGACACCCCTACAAGGATATGGATAGACAATATTTTACATCGTTATAATATCGTCTCGCGTCCGGCGATGGAATTCGACAATGTGGAAACCATCAAACGAGCAGTAGAGATAAACTCGGGTGTAAGCATATTACCGCAGACGGCCATACTTCAGGAAGTTAACGGCGGCACTATTAAGGTGATAGGTTTTTCGAATGAGGCTTTTGTCAGGCCGACGGGTATAATCGTTCGCAAAGGTAAAATTTTCAGTCGGGCCGGCCGATACTTTATTGAGTTGCTCTCCAAAAAGGCGTGAGGCGTGCTGTGAAATAGCGGTTACACTTCACGAGACACTAGACATGTCAATTAAAGCTGTAATATTTGACCTTGATGGCACAATAACCCAACCCTACTTTGACTTTGATGTTATTCGTGAAGAAATGGGACTGGATAGAAATTCCGGGCCGGTCCTGGAATCCATGGAGAAAATGTCGCCACAACAGCGGCGGGATGCGGAACAAATTCTACATTTTCATGAAGAGCGTGCTGTAACGGAATCCAGGCTTAATCCAGGTGCCCAAAAGACGCTTTCTGCGCTTCGTGAAGCCGGGATTCATATCGGAATTTTAACGCGTAACAAGCGAAGTAATGCCCTGGCAATCGCTCAAAAACATGGCTTGAAATTTGATGCTATCGTTGATAGAGAGGACGGGCCGGTCAAACCCGATGCTTTCGGCGTGTTACGAATATGCCGGCAATTCGATGTAGAGCCAGGGGAAACTCTGGTGGTAGGCGATTATCTTTTCGATATACTCTCTGCGAAAGCTGCCGGTGCCATCGCGGTGTTGCTGGCAAATCACGACAGAGCTGCTGAATTTTCCGAATATGCGGATTTTACGATTGAAAACGTAGGACAGATACTCCAAATTATAGAGGAAAAGAATAGTTCAAACACAAAATGAAAGAAGAAAATGGATAAAAATCTCATAACCAAAATCGCGTTCATCCTGCTGAGCACAGCGAGCGCATGTTGGGCTGGATGCTGTAACAAAAAAGCGCTCGTTAAACCCATAGAAGAAAAAGCTGATGCTGTTGATGTGGTCCTGAAGCAATTAAGCCTTAAAACCAAACAGCTTAAATCCTACCAGGCTCAGGTAGAATATAAATTCATTCAGCCGGTCTTCGAATCAACAACACTAAGGAAAGGTGTTTTATATTATGCAAAGTCAGACAAAAAATCGAAGCTGCGGATAAATTTTGGGACCTTGAAACAGGATGATGAGGAAGAGCAAAAATTCCGCGAGGAATTTATCTTCGATGGCCTCTGGCTGACGCACATCAACTTTCAAATCAAACAAGCCAGAATACATCAATTAGCCGAGCCAAACAAACCGGTGGGCGCATTCGAACTGGCCGGCAGGAACTTACCCATAGTGGGCTTTACTAAAATAGAGGATTTGAAGAAGCAGTTTGACATAAAGCTTGTTGAGCAGGAAAAAAGGCCCACCCCCGTCATTCCCGCGGAAGCAAAAATTCATGATTTTATTCAACTGCATTTAAAGGTTAAGCCGGATTCGGAGTATAAAGATAAATATACGTCCATTGATTTTTGGATTGATAAGAAATTATATCTCCCGGCAGGAATTGTCGCCGTCTCCACTGAGGAGGATATTTACCAGATAAAACTTCTCGAGCCGAAGGTCAATAAAAAGCTCGATATGAGCATTTTCGATGTTGAAATCCCCAAAGGCTTCGGCCAGGAAATAATCCCCCTTAAGAAAAAGGTGCAGTAAATAGTAAGTGAAAGGCAGCTAAGATTTACTTGCAATATTGAGGGAAAATTGCATAAATGATGAAAAAACAAGCATAGGCTTGAAATAGAGGAGTATTGTATAAATTTAAGCACTTAGAAAGGCTTCGAAATGGCAAAGGGAATAGTCATTTATTATTCGAGAACAGGCAATACGAAAGAGATGGCAGAGATTATAGCTAAGTCGATGAATGACACCGGCTTGCAGACGGATTGCAAATCGGTCGACAAAGTCGGGGCCGATGATTTGCTTGGCTATGATGCGATAGTCATAGGTTCACCGACTTATTACGGTAATATGGCCGGGCCTATCAAAGAGCTGATTGATGAGACCGTAACCTTTCACGGTAAGCTCGACGGCAAGGTAGGGGCATCATTTTCCAGCGCGGCAAATATCGGAGGAGGCAACGAGACTACAATTATGGGCATAATAGAGGCAATGTTGATTGCAGGTATGGTCGTACAGGGAGACCCTAAGGGTGACCACTATGGGCCGGTTTCTATTGGTAAACCAGATGACAGGGTTAGCCGCCAGTGTGAGCGTCGAGGTAAAAGAATTGCAGAATTAACCAAAAAAATGTTGGATTAAAGGCGAAAAAAGAGGTAGTCACGAAAAAATGATGTGACAGGTAAAAGAATATCTAAGTAGTGTATGTAAGTGCTTAAATAGCAAGGGGATAAGTCAACAGCGCTTTTGTGAGCTTTGGCTTTTTAAAATTGTGGCAAAAAAAAAGTGTCGTTTTTCTTGCAAAAAAAGCATTTTTCTTTGACAAAGCTTGTGCAGGCAGTTAAGTTTTGTGCAATTCTAAGTCAGTATTAGCTTTTTTAACGCGCAAAGTGGAGGATTACTTTGATGCAAGAATATGAAGATTTGAAAGTATTGGTCGCTGAAATTGAAGCAGACATCAACAAAGCCGAAGGTGGCAATAAGGCAGCAGGAACGCGGGTTCGCAAGCAGATGCAAAGGGTAAAGCAGGCTGCTCAGGTTGTTCGCAGCAGAATCCTTGAGATTAGATCAACACAATAATTTATCACAGTATTCGTAAACGCTGTTTTCATTATGCCTGATGCCGCTATCTGCACACTATAGGCTTTTTATCGCTGTGCAAGCGGAAGCATGTATAATTGCGCAGTGTTTTTTCCCTTTTGTGAGTACAGTAGATGCCTCCCCCATTATTATTTGATTTATCGAAAATAGACCTGAGAAAGGAACCAATCTTTGATAAGGAAGCGATTTTTAAAGTAAATCCCCAACGATTCGAGATGCAGCAGCTTGACGGCGTCCTCTGGTATGATAAGGAAAAACTACTGGTTTTGGGCTATAAAGATGTAACAGAGGACGAATTCTGGATTCGCGGACACATTCCGGGGCGGCCGCTGATGCCCGCCGTTATAATGATCGAGGCGGCAGCTCAGCTTTCAAGCTTTTTCGTCAGACATATTTATGAAATGGAGGGCTTTATTGGCTTTGCAGGCATAGAGCAAGCTAAGTTCCGTTCTATAATCGAACCGGGAACAAGATTATATCTGCTCGGACACATCACTAAATTCAAGCGAAGGAAGTACACATGCAGTATCCAGGGTGTTACCGAAGGTACTATGGCATTTGAAGTGGTCGTATCTGGTTTGATACTTTAGTCAGGGCATTATAGACGGAAGTGTATCACGTCAATCTACAAGACTATACCCCTACCCATTGTCGAGACAAAAATTTGCGATCTTTGTTGAACTACGCTTGGATATGATACGAGTGTAGTTAAGTCTCTATCCCCGTGTGAGAAAGACGGTGAACTACATCCCCATATTTAATAATATCTTCTTTAACACTCTACTGCCGAAAACTTTGATTCTTAATCAATAACAGGATTGTTACTATAAATATATAAACTTGGTATTCTGCTAATCTGGGATATTATTGAGAATCTGTTCTGCCCATTGCTTCGTGGATGTTGTTACATCTTGCATATTAACAACAGCCTCCAAATCCTTTCTTGCTTCGGAATTCTTTCCCATTTGCATCTTTGCAATTGCTACAAATACTAAACCCGTTTCACGAAGTCGGCTTCGGCCGTCAAAAATCAATACTTTCTGAGGATCAACTTTTGTCAGTTCCTGAAACTCAGTTAGAGCTTCCTGTGGCTTGAGTTTGTGCAGCAGCAATTTACCCTTGAATAATTTGTAATCGTGCCAGAACCGGGGAAATTTTTTAACCTTCTCTAAAAAGCCCTCAAGTTTGGTAAGCGTGGCAATGGGCATATTGCCGTAGTTCTGAAAATTCAACAATCTTAGCGCCAACAGGTAGTCCTTGGCAAGTGTGTGAATCTCGACCTGTTTGGACGAAAGCGGAAAAAACTTCTCATTGGGTATGAGAATTATTCCGTCTTCTTTCTCTAAACAATCCTTAATGTAATAGCAATGTGCCGTACCAAAAACAACTGCTATTCGCTTGCCTTTATTCTTGCGGCAGCAATGAATCACATTGGCCATTATTTTTTTGTTCCAATCCTCCCAGGGTGTATCCTGCCCATACAGCTTGTGTAGGCCCCTGTGGTAGTCGCGCCAAAGTTTATCTTGTTGCCGGCTGTTCATAAACTCACATGTAAGTTGCTGTGCAGCGCTCAATGATTGAAAATTTTGCTCGATGCTTCTATATTCTTGCATCTTTCCTGCCGCCTGAAAAGCTTGAAACATCGCCGCTAACTGTGTACTGTACTGTGCTTGCTGATAACCGACAGGTATCGCTTGAATCTTACGTTTATCCGCCCACGGCTTGGTCAAATTCCGAAGCTCAAGGGACATGAAAGCCCACGGATTCGGCACATTATTCGGTGCTTCGACCGCTATGATATCAGGTGAAATACTTTCTAACAGGACCCGCAGGTGACCGGGCGTATAGCCTTCAGGCATATCGGTAATTAAGTGTTGAGTTGCAACAACTATGACCTCAGTCGCCTTCTTTTCTGCTTTGACTGCTGCTTCCAAGTTGGAAAATCCCACGAGACAGGCAATAAACAAGCATAATATCCTGTTTCGGGATTTCCAATATACACGCCTTGATAACATGGTCATATCTCCTTACCGCCATACGTTAGCAAATCCCCCTGAGAATTTCAAATTATTTCCGGCCGTTTCCAGCGACTTCAGGCTGCCATAAAGAAATCCTTGAACTGTTCTTGGAGCAAACCTCTACAAGGCCGAAACCGTCTGAAAGGGTGTTTGTAGCGGGATGGAATAGCGGCTCAGGCTTTCAGTGTATTATCCCAAAGCCTGACCAAAGCGGTCGAAACGCTTGTGGCCCTATTGGACAATAAGGACGGACGCTTAAAACGGCTGACAGTAACAGAGCAACGGCTTGAGAATCAAAAACGATATACTACCCTCAATAACACTCCTAAAAACGGGGTGTGTATAAGTATAGGTAATAGTAGGAACTTTTAGCAAGTTTCTGTTCTCATTTCAACGGCCAGCCTGATGAATAGCAATGGACCTCCCTTTCATAAGAGTTAATGTATCGGCTTAATTATAAATCCAGATACGTATTCGGATTTGCTCTGCAGCGATGTCGTCTGATTCTCGATAAACCGTAATACTTGTTGTCGTCAAATTTCTCCAAAAGGCTCCAAACCAACCTGCCCCAT
>Ga0209427_10005391_pt1 | contig 14675 bp, 13 predicted proteins | sample DeeMarSWOR136_30_FD_187465 | JGI IMG/M metagenome (GOLD analysis project Ga0209427, IMG submission 187465) | Marine sediment microbial communities from White Oak River estuary, North Carolina - WOR-1-36_30 (SPAdes) (version 2) | ecosystem: Environmental > Aquatic > Marine > Intertidal zone >...
CTTGAATCCCGGGTTGTATATGTATACTCGAGTGGATTGAGTAGTTTTTCTGCGTAGAATCGCCTAATTTCAGCTATTGCCGTCTGGGCCTGCATAACTGCTTCTGGCGACGGATTCTCTAGCCAATCGGCAAAATCAAGTCCTGTGACCAGAGCTCCAGCAATATCATAGGATATTTGATACATTCCGGTATGCAATAGCGAAACATGTACTTCTTGCCCTACCCCAGTCCTCACACGCACGAAGAGTGCCATCATAACGCCGTAAGCGAGAGCCAGTGCCCCAACGTTGTCGCCAAAACCAGGACGAAAACCAAGTACAGGCACACCCGGGTAAGAGAACGCACTAGCTATTCCCGAGCGGCACCAGTAGGCATGAACATCATAGCCTGGCAGGTCTTTATCAGGACCACTCGTACCGAAGGCGTTCAGAGTTCCGTATATGATGCGAGGATTGATACGGCTAAGGACTGCATATTCCAGTCCAAAAAGATTAATTTCAAACGACCTGAGATTGGTCAGAAATACATCTGCTCTTTCTATCAAGCGGCACAGAATTCTTTTCCCACTCTCCTGTTTAAGGTCAAGTGTTATACTCCTTTTATTGCGATTGTAAACTTCCCAGTTGTAATTAATGGAAGAGGGTGCGCTTTTCATTGCCGCCGAGTGATGACCTTGATAGAATCTCCACGAATCGCCGATATCTGGCCTTTCCACGTGTATCACATCCGCTCCGAAATCAGCCAGATGCCGTGCGCACATGGGTACCGCGGCTACCTGGGATATATCGATGACTTTGATTCCTTCAAGAGCGCGAGCCATTGGATTTGTCTCCTTAGATTAAAATCCTTATGCTTTACTATGCGTTATTCTGGTAAGCGAATTCGTAATCATTTGTTAAAATAGTAGTAATGATCATAAGGGCAGAGAAATTTTTCTACCCATTCTACACGAAAGTCAATCTTGCCAGAAAGCTGAATAAGCAACTAGTATTCCTACCTTAACCTTATGTAGTTTAATTAGTATTACCTGATATTAGATGAGCCGTTGAAATGGTAAGTCCGGCAAATCCTTCAAGTCAGGTTGCTCCTTCCAACCCGGGATCTTGGCGACCCTTTTAGCGATAGCCTTGTACTTATCCCAGGGAGCAGCGGCATACATAGCCATTTTTTGTGCTGCCAGAGACCCTTCTGTATGAATAAAGGCACCGTCATGGCCATGACCGATCATGTCCTTTGCCAGTCTTATTGCTTGCAGGCGGTGTTCGGTGGGTACGCCGGCTTTGCCTGCAAGGTATTTTTCGATGTATGGTCTTTCTTCGAGGTTCATCCAGTCTTTGTAGGTAAAGACGGTGCTGGCAATACCTCCGGTGATATCGGCTACAAGCTTGGAACATTCGTGCTGCCCGTCGGCGAAGATGTACTTGGATATATTGGTATACATCAGATTGGGCGCAGCCAGATCGATATCCTCAAAGTAATCAGGATGCTCACAGGCTGCCTTGGCAGTTATATCTATCAGGGCAGCATGCATGGCCAGCCATGTCAGTTTCTCCTGTATATGGGGGTAGCGTTCAATTCCGTTATATTCAGCCATTAATGCTGCTATGCCTGCAGCTAACTCTGTGGATATGACTTTATGGCAGGTGCCAAAAAGACGGTGGAAGACACCAAACATCCATGCCTGTGATCTGCTGAACTGCCATTCTCCGCACAGGAACACCCTGTTCCAGGGAATAAATACATCATCGAAGACAATCATGCATTCACTCACCCCGCCACTACGCCCAGAGGCCGGCCAGTTCCATTCAGCCTCCTCTCCTGTTTCCTCGGTATAGCCCGGTGAGGTCAACAGCTTAATGCCTTTGGCATCTATAGGGGTGGCGAAGACCACAGCATAATCCTTGTCCTCTTCACGATGAGAGCGGCTTGGTGAAACAATAAGTTCATTGGCACTGGGGGTAGCGCTTATGTGTATTTTGGCCCCTCTTACTATTATTCCATCCTTATTTCTATCAACAACCCTGACATAAAAATCCTTATGTTGTTCCTGGGCTGATGGGCGAAGACCACGATTCCCTTTAACATCAGTGATGGCGCCAGTGATGGCCGGGTCAGCATCTCTAAGATGCTTACGGTAATCCTCAATAGCATCTGTATAATGGGTGCCTAACTCCCGGTCACACCTGGCAGCAGTAACTCCTGAAGCAGCCAGAGCATCAGGCCCCATGCCGCTCATGCCGGCACCCCACCGCATACAGTTGATGTAAAGCTCTCTACGTCTTACCAGGTCTTCGGCAGTCTTGGGTTGTTTCCAAAGGAACAGGTACCTATCCCCATTCTCCTCTATAGTAAGCAGATCCTTGAACACAGGGTGATGATAGAGAACATAGCTTAGTGCTCTGGAGTTTATTGAGCCCTGAAATTTGGGATGTTTTGTTATATCAGGTATCTTCTCTCCATTATAGTAGATCAACCTATTATCCCTCAGGCTTTCAATATATTGTTCTGCTGTTCTAATCATGAGAACCTCCTTTAATTAAGATTCAACTACTTGCTTGTTTCATTGTTCACGCCACAACGTCTTTTTTGATTGCCGAGAACAGTTACTTCAATTTCCAAATTATCTGCCATCCTCGTTCCTGGGAATAGCCACCAGCATCAGGTGATAGTCAGCCGGTCCTAAATTACGAAGAGTGAATAATTCTATGCTGCCTAAGAATCTTGGAGGACGAATTGATACCCTTATTTCCTGGGCCTCCTCAAGTTCCCTTTTGCAAATCAGTCCTCTCTTTACTCCTCCACCCATTAGAGCGACCTCGGCTTCAAGCTGCTTGAGGAATTTGTTGTTATCCATGTCAGTGTCTAGACTCCTTCTTTCTTTATATCCTATAGCTTGTCATGCTTCGCGGGGCAAACGGACAATACCATCGAAGATAGTGTTATCTGTGGTCATTTGCAAAAAAGATTATAACAAGGGCAGAGAAATATTTCTATATGAACGTGACCGAGGTAACCCCTTTGACGATCTTCCACAGACGCAACCTGCCTTATTAGTTTAGTGTGTTCGTTTGTGCCTTGCTCGGAAAAGTGGTAATATCCCTGTGAACAGTTGGACTAGTAAAAGGAGTTCAGGTAATGGTGTGGCAACCGGAACTGGATGAGTTCAAACGGCGACGTGAATTGGCCGAGCAGATGGGTGGGCCAGAAGGCATTACGCGCCAGCACTCCCATAGTAAACTGACCGTGCGAGAGAGAATTGCTGCACTGGCTGACTCAGGGTCTTTTCAAGAGATTGGCGTCTTGGCTGGTCGGGGAGTGTATGAAAACGATAAGCTGGTTGGATTCACTCCAGCTAACTCCGTGATTGGCCTGTGTTCCCTGAATGGCCGTAAGATTGTTTTAAGCGGCGGCGATTTTACGGTGCGAGGTGGAGCGGCGGATGCCGCGGTTGCTGGTAAGGTGTACTACGCTGTGGAGCTGGCAATGCAATGGCGTTTGCCTTATATTCGTCTTCTTGATGCTACCGGCGGCAGTGTCCGTACCTTTGAGATTCTTGGCCGCACCTATATCCCAGATAATCCTGGTACACTCACTGCAACTAAATTGTTGGGGATAGTGCCCGTTGTCTCAGCAGTGTTGGGCTCAGTAGCCGGACTCCCCGCCGTGGAAGCCTGCATGGCCCACTTTAATGTGATGGTGAAGGGCTCGAGTCAGGTCTTTGCTGGTGGGCCACCAGTCGTCAAGGCGGCATTGGGCTATGACATTACCAAAGAAGAACTGGGTGACGAGCACACTCAGGTATACCAGGCTGGAGTTATTGATAATGTCGCCAAGAGCGAATATGAAGCCTTTGATATAATACGGCGCTTCCTCAGCTATATGCCGGATAATGTCTGGGAAATGCCAACGCGTGTTGAGACAACGGATGACCCCAACCGCCGTGAAGAGGAACTACTATCCATAATACCACGAGAGGGACGGAAGGGTTATAACCCCCATGAAATACTTGAGCTGGTGCTTGACCGTGGTTCTTTCTTTGAGATTGCGCCCTATTACGGACGATCACGCATTATCGGGCTAGCCCGAGTCAATGGTTACCCGGTTGGCGTTATGATTAATAACCCCATGTTTCTTGGCGGCTCCATGGATGTGGCTGCTGGAGATAAGGTAATCCGTTTCCTTCAGTTATGCAACACTTTCCATCTGCCCATGGTCTATTTTGCGGACGAGCCGGGGTTTATGGTGGGCTTGGAGGCGCAACAACAAGGTATCGTGCGCGCTGGGGCCCGAATTGTGTGTGTTACCTGTGATACCAAGATGCCCTGGATTACCTTCGTAATCCGTCAGCTTTACGGTGTGGCTGGGGGTCTGCACATTCGACCTGGTGGGATGTACCGTCGTTATGCCTGGCCCTCAGCTAACTGGGGCTCCATGCACATTGAGGGTGGTGCCATGGCGGCTTATCGCCGTGAGATTGAAGCGGCCCCTGACCAAGAAGCCAAGCGTCAAGAAATTGAGAACCAGCTGAAAGCGATAGCATCGCCTTTCCGCTCGGCGGAGGCTTTCAATATTGAAGATATCGTTGACCCTCGAGATACGCGACCGTTGCTTTGCGAGTTTGTGGAAATGGTGCAGAAAAACATCAAAGCTCAGCTTGGACCAACCACCAACCTGAGTTTCCGACCGTGATATTGACTTTGTTTGACATAATATCTTTGATGTGTGCCATCCACATTTGGTGCCCTTATCCAATATTAAGCTTGGGACTTATTCCAATGCCTGATAACCTAAGAAAGGCTTTCCTTGGGGACATGGTTTATGCCGTCATTATCGCGTCAACGACAGCAAATACATAAAAGCGCTAGTATGCGTGGCTATTTCTACCAATTTTGACCAGATGGTTGATATGATAGCCCTTATTTGCCCTCAAAAAAATTCCTTGGCCCGTCAACACACAACCGATTTAGTGTCACCTCAGGTACACCCATTTCCTTAAGTTGAGGAAAGACCACCTTTTTCATGTACAGATAGCCGTGGGGATTACGCTTTTTTTTCTCTTCTTCTAACATAGGCAGGCCTTCTAGCTGGAGCCATACGAGTGCATGGTCGTGGGAGGGAAGAAGGCGATGTGCCCAGCCGGCGTCAATTAAAGCTTTCATCATTCGGGTACGTGCCTGAGAACTGGTGATTTGACCAGGATAACGGTCCAGGCCCAAATAGCACCCCTGTTCCAGGATCCAGGTCAGGTATTCCACATCTGTGGTGTCATTGGAGTGATCTAGCTTAACATGTCTTAAATCAACCCCTTCCTCGCGCAGTATGGCGATTTGCTGGCGCCCCACCTGGCCTGGAGAATAGGAATGTAGCATGATGGGTATACCGGTGCGACGGTGGGCACGAGCTACTCCGCGAAGGACTTTGTCCTCGTTGGGAGTCACGCCAGCAAAGTCACTGGCGGCTTTTAGCAGTCCTGCTTTGATGCCTGTGCCGGCGATGCCTTCTTCGATCTCACGAGTGAAAAGGTCGGAAAACTGGTCTGCTGATACCCCAATAAGAAAACGGGGTATCTCCAGCCACCAGCCAGTCACAGCAATAATGTTGACTCCGCTACGGCGAGAGGCTTCAGCCAGGAGGGTCACATCTCGACCAAGGTCGTGCGTTGTAGCATCAACGATAGTATCAATACCGCCGGTCTTGGCTTTTTTCAATCCCTGGACAACACGCTCCATATAGCCATCGCCCAGAAGCCTATCATAGACCTGAGGGATACCAGCCGAAGAGACCATAATGTGCTCGTGCATCAGTGTGAAGCCGAGCTTATCCGTGTACAGGGAACCAAGAACGCTATTGACCGTTGCCATGAGATGTACTCCTTTCTCGATAAGGTACTTATTGACAGAAGAAGAATTATAACAAGGGCAGAGAAATTTTTCTTTTTTCTTGCAGCAAAGCCGAGGCTATTCGTAAGACGATGAAAAGCCTAGGCTTGCCTATTACAATTATTGGGTTGTATGATTTAAGGAGCAGAATTCCCGAAGCTATTATGAATCCCTTCTTGTCAGGCACATGTAAGAGTAAATGAAAAACAAGATATTACTGGGCTATGACCTGAACCTAGTCGCGGTAATCAGCATATCCACGCTGGTATTAGTCCTGAAATATTACTATCCTCTAAGCATCCATTTTCCCCGGGCAACGGAACTCATTTATTATCTACTGGTCCCGCTAGCGGCAAGCTGGCTGCTTTTTCGGGATAAGCCCTGGGAGTATGGCATCCGTATTGGTCGCTGGAAACCGGCGCTGATTCTGACCATAGTTGGCCTTGCTGCCATGTTGGCGATTGTTTATGGTGCAAGCAGGATGCCCCAGTTCAATTCCTACTACCGTACACAGGTTATGGATTGGCCCGATCTGCTACTGGATTCCGCCTTGTATATATTTGCCTGGGAATTTTTATTCCGCGGATATATGCTGTTTGGTCTGGAAAAATCGATAGGCAAAAGTGCTATCTTTGTTCAAGCCATTCCTTTTGTGTTGCTCCATCTGAGCAAGCCCTTTTTGGAGACGCTAGGCTGTATACCACTCGGCTTTATTTTTGGCTATATATCATACAGAACGAGGTCGTTTTTACCTTGTTTCATCATTCACTTCGGTATCTACGTAGGAATGATTTTTTTCACCAATTACTAGGGGACTTTTTGGTCTTATGCCTAGAATAGGAAGGGGGGAAAGTAAGGGAGTACATTGGCAGGGAACAGGGCAAGGAGGACCCCAATGACCACAGGCCACTGAGCGAGGTATACCACCAGCGGATGTCTTCCTGGCAAAGTCAGCGTTGAGGTAACTGGGTTGTTGAATTCATGGACATTGAATCGTCTATTTCCTTGTGGGTATAGCAGTTTGCCGCAAAACATCCCCATAAGAAAAAGGCCGAACCACGGCAGTAATGGCCAGTAGTCCATCGTCCAAAAGCCGTGTGGCATCAATCCCAGCCAGAGCAGCCAGGGAAAGTCGATAAGAATCATTTGTTCCTGCAGGTAAATGCCTATTGCTATCAGGGCAGCACCTAGTATCAAGTTGATGACGCGGAATCTTAAAAAGAAAGGGGCGAGTATGAACGCAACCCCGAAGAAATGCAATATACCGAAGCGGACGTACCCTTCTCTAGAGATCAGCCACGTAATAAAAGTAATACCCATGCCCCAGGCGAATATCTTCAGGCCTCTAAGCAGAAACCCCGATATTCTTATAGATCTGGAATGGGTGATAGTGAGCGATACTCCGGCGAGGAAAATGAAAGTGCCACCAGTCACTCTGGGAAACCACCACCAGAACCCATAAGGTATGCCGGGTACGCCAGTATTGTGGATATCAAAGTAGTTAAGTAGATAGAGTGTATGGAAGGTTATCATCATTGCTATGGCAACGGTACGTAAGAGGTCTATCTCCCAGAAACGGTTATGAGTGCTCGTATAACTATGTGACGTGTATGCCATTTGATTTATGTCCTGATTTTATCACGTTTTGGTCATTAAGCTATTGGGGCTTTAGTAATGTATAGGGTTTCGGTGGAGCCATAGCATAGTAAAGACAGGGCAAAAGGGTATTGACAACTGCACAAGTCAAGAATAATCTAAATAGAGAGTTAATCATATGGATGCTATACCTAAAGAAGTAGCTCTGCAACTATGTGCTGAAATCCGAGAGGAGAATCGTGGTAAGTGGTATGGATTTACTCACATGCAATGCTGGGGCTGTATGACCTATGCTAAAGGCAACCCTGCCAAGATGTGTTTAAGTAACAAAGAAGGTCATCTTGGCTGCAATTTGATCAGCAAACGATATGCCCAGCAATCGCAAGCTAAAGAGGGGTAAGCGAATTGGAGGAAGGAAATCATGTCCCTTATACCGGCTTTTGAAATAGGTTTGTGGAACGCCTGGATTTTTATGCTTGTTGATGCATTAACTATTCCTGTCTTCATGCGTATTGTTAAAAATAGACAGTCGCCCTCCCCAGAGAAGGCAATGGTAGGTATGTCTAGGGTTGAGAAAATAATCCTCTATGGTTCAAAGGTGATGTTTGTTCCAGCCATGATATACTCTATTTTCCTGCCATTAAAATTAGGGACGATGTGGCTCTACATAGGTCTGCCAATTACTTTAATAGGATTAATTGCAGGCATGATGGTTTTGGTGAATTGGGCTACTACCCCATCTGATGAGCCGATTACCAGAGGACTATATCGTTATTCTAGACATCCAATGTATGTAGCTGCTTCTTTAACGTATATAGGGTTGGGTATAGCCTGCGCTTCGTGGGTTTTGTTGTTGTTTGCTCTTGTATTCACAGTTGTTTCGTTTGTCTATGCCGATGCTGAAGAACAGCTAACTCTTGAGATGTACGGTGACTCGTATCGTAAATATATTAGTAGAACCTCAAGGTATATAGGATTTCCTAGATCGAGGAAATAAACTAAAGGAGGTGAATTGTGTCGTTTGTACCAGCTTTTGAGATAGGTTTATTGAACGCCTGGATTTTTATGATTTGGCTATTGATACCTTTTCTCTTGGTGCCTCTAAAAAAAATTCCTGAAGGTCGAGAGGAGGGGAGCGATTTCACTGCTGAGTTCAGTAAAACGCACAAGTATGCAATCCGTTCTCTCCATATAATCTATCTGCTCTCGATTATATACTCCATTTTCGTACCGTTGAAACTGGGTACAGCATGGTTTTATACAGGCCTTCCTAGCTATTTAGTGGGTTTAATCTCGTATGCAATGGTTTGGGTCGGTTTTGCCACCACGCCACCTGACAAGCTTATAACTAGGGGAATATATCGTTATTCAAGAAATCCGATGCAACTCTCTGGGGTTGTAATATATTTGGGAGTAGGCATAGCTACAGCCTCCTGGGTCTTTGTATTGCTTGCTGTAGTATATATGGTTGTGCCAATTTTATGGGTAGCTGCCGAGGAACGCCACTGCCTGAAATTCTATGGCGATGCCTATCGTGAATATATGAACAGAACCCCACGATGGGTAGGAATACCGAAATCCTAACAAAGGAGGCCGTGAAATTATGAGAGCTGATCCAAAAACAGAAGCCGCAGTGGTGAACATTGTCAAACAGTGTTTTGAGGCATTCACGAAAAAAGACCTGGATGCAGTTCTAGCGTTCTTCGCGCCAGACCCCGATGTAATTGTCATTGGGACGGGAAGGGATGAGAAAGGTGTCGGCCTGGCTGAGATCAGGAACATACTCAGTCGTGCTATTGGGCAATTTGAGGAAGCATCTTTTGAGTTCGGTTGGCATTCAGTCTCAGCGACAGGTTCAGTGGCAATGCTGTCAGCTGATGTTACCCTCTACGTAAAGACCAGTGACCGCCAAATAACCGAGCAAATACGATTAACGGTTGTGCTTGAGCAGCGGGGAGACAAGTGGCTCATCATACAATGGCATGATTCATTGCCGGCTGCCGGGCAAAAAGAGGGTCAAGCATTCGCAGTATAGGCGTTCTAGAGATAATAGATCGTTAAATTACAACTATATATCCACGCCATTGTGGCTTTTGGCTACTGCCTATTATATTATCTTGCTATTAAAACTGGGCAGGATATAGTTTGCTGGGGTGATCAGTAGGGAATTTAGGGCGTTGCCATAGTATAATAAGGCTGTGGAGAAGGATAAGAGACCACTGTTACTGCTCTTTGACGGCAATGCCCTAGTGCACCGCGCTTTTCATGCCCTACCCCCTCTAACCCAACCCAAGACCGGGGAGCTGGTAAATGCTGTATATGGCTTTGCCAGTACCTTGCTTAAAGTATTTGCTGATTTTAAGCCCACCCACTGGGCTGTCGCCTTTGACCGTCCCGCCCCGACATTCAGACATGATATGTTCGAGGAATACAAGGCACAGCGCCCGGCCACGCCCGAGGAATTGAAAAGCCAGATAAAAAAGGTCCACCAGTTGGTGGAAGCTTTCCATATCCCCGTTTTTGAAATCGATGGCTTCGAGGCCGACGATGTCCTGGGCACCTTAAGCAGGCAGGCTGATGAGCAGGGCATTGAGACCATCATTGTTACCGGGGACAATGATATGCTGCAGGCTGTATTACCACGGGTGAAAGCCCTAGCTCCCAGGCGGACCTTTACAGATACTATCCTTTACGACGAAGAGGCTGTAGAGCAGAAATATGGTATCAAGCCTGAACAACTCCCTGAATTTAAAGCACTGGTCGGTGATGTCTCGGACAATATACCTGGACTGCCCGGCGTCGGTGAGAAAACAGCCACTAAGTTACTTCAGCAGTATGGCAGTCTCCAGGGAATCTACGACCATATCGAAGATATAACGCCTGGTAAGTTGCAGGACACGCTGCGCGAATATCGTACTCAGGCTTTCCGGAATGAAGAATTGTCCACTATAGTCAAGGATGTTCCTATCAAGCTGGACTTGAAAACCTGCCAGGTAAGCCACTATGACCGGAACAAGGTAGCCAGGTTTTTCCAGGAGCTTGAGTTCATTAAATTGCTTCCCAGACTGCCCCAAATACAGGACGAGAGTGATCCCTCCGTAGGGGCGGGTCTTGTACCCATCCACCAATCAGCAATCAAGTGCCAAATGGTGAATACTGAGACAGCTTTGGAACAGCTTACAGGCGAACTGGAAAAGGCACAGAGCTTTGCCATTGAGGTTGAAACTACGGGCGAAAAAGCTATGATGGCGGATTTGGTAGGTATAGCAATATCGCCAGCCCGGGGGAAGGCGTTTTATATACCTGTGGGGCACCAGGGCTTGAATCAGCCGCAGCAATTGACGCTGGCCCAGGTCGTAGCCCGGCTCAAGCCAGTTTTAGAGAACGCCAGCATAAGAAAGATTGCATATAATGGCAAACATGTTATGGCGGTGATGGCTGGTTGTGGAGTCAAGCTGGAGAATCTTAATTTCGACCCCATGCTCGCAGCTTATCTCCTTGGCGAAAAAAGCCTGGGGCTCAAAGCGCTGGCCTTTAATAAACTGGGCATTGAGATATCAACCCCCGCTGAATTAACTGGCACAGGCAAGAAACATAGCTCCCTATCATTGTTGGAGGTAAACTGGGTTTCCGGCCATGCCTGCGCCAGCGTGGACATACTTTGGAATTTGCAGGAGAGTTTGGAAACCGAGCTGTGCAAGCAGGGAATGTGGCAGCTCTTCGCTGAAGTGGAAATGGCTTTGGTTCCGGTTTTGGTGGCTATGGAGAGAAATGGCATTCATCTGGATACCGACCTGCTCCGTAAGATGTCTCTGGAACTGGGTCAACAACTGCTAAGACTGGAGAAGGAAATCTACAGTAGTATTGGGCATCAATTTAATATTAACTCACCCCAACAATTAGGCAGGGTACTTTTCGAGGACCTCAGGCTGCCCCAGTCTCGTAAAACTAAGACCGGCTATTCCACCGAAGCCTCGGTCATGGAAGCATTGCGAGGCGTTCATCCAGTAATCGAATTTATACTGGAGTACCGACAGCTCGGTAAGCTCAAGTCAACCTATGTTGACGCCCTACCTGCGCTTATTAACCATAAGACGGGGAGGGTGCATACCAGTTTTAACCAGACGGGCACAGCTACCGGGCGGCTCTCCTCCAGCGACCCCAACCTTCAGAATATACCGATAAGGACTGAGTTGGGGAATAAGATTAGAAAAGCCATCATAGCTCCGCCCGGGACATATCTTTTAAGCGCCGATTATTCTCAGATTGACCTTAGAGTTTTGGCTCATCTCTCCCGGGACCCCGACCTCATTACCGCCTTTGCCCAGGACGAGGACATACACGCCACGACCGCCTCTAAAATCTTCGGCATCCCTGTGGGTGAAGTGACCCCCGAGATGCGACGAAATGCCAAAACGGTCAATTTCGGAGTTGTTTATGGCATGAGCGATTATGGATTAGAACAAGCTACCAACCTCAACCGGGAGGAAGCCTCTCAATTCATCACCCTGTATTTTGAAAGATATCCCAGGGTGAGGGAATATCTTGAGGCAACCAAGAAGCAGGCTCGCAAGCTGGGCTATGTCCAAACAATATTGGGGAGGAGGCGATTCCTGCCTGAAATTAATTCCTCCAACCGAATGGTCAGGGAAGGTGCGGAGCGCATGGCCATAAATGCTCCGGTGCAAGGCAGTTCTGCCGATATCATTAAAATTGCCATGATAAACCTACACCGGGAAATGGAGAAGCGGAACCTTAAGAGTAAGATGTTGTTACAGATACACGATGATTTGCTCTTCGAGGTACCTGAGGGGGAGCTGGTGGAAATGAAATCCCTGGTTAATGAGATTATGCCTCATGCCTTCGAGCTTTGCGTGCCTGTTAAAATAGATATCAAGCTGGGCAAAAACTGGGGCGAGATGGGATGACTGTTTAATAACGCTTACAGTTATTCCTGTGAGGAACTCCCGCTTCTGACTATATAAAGTACCCTGGATTATCGTTTCTCTAATCCTGGAGTGCTTCTAGCACTATTTCTGGAAGCATTCTTACCCGGTAGTCGTCCTTATCCTGTAGGTTTCGTTTTAAGTTACTATAGCAGCCTGTACAAATAGTGACCAGATTATTGGTCTTAAGACCAGTAGTGAGTTGTTCGAGATGTGGTGGTATATAGCAGCATAGTTTGCTATCTAGTTGGTAAACTTCCAGCCCCTCTATCTTTTGGAGAACCCGTATCGCCGGTTCGACATCAATTGGCTCTGTGGTAATTCGACGCCGGAAGCGATAGCAACCTGGGTAGTAATCGACTTCTAGTTTCAGCCTACCACCTTGAAAGCTGCGGTCCAGGAGTTCAACATAGGAGATGAGCTCCAGTCGAGTAGCATCCTTAAAATTGCTGTAACTGGGCTCACAGGCTGCACAGAAGAGTACGATAGACTTTGCTCCCAGCGCCTCGGCTTGCCTGAAGTTCTCCACTACGAAACTCTTGCCGAGTTCCTTAAATTTTGCTATCTCCTCCTCATCTTTAGCCATAACTGCTGGTTGTCCGAAGGGCATCCAGCCACAACAATATTCCTTGGAAAGAAACGTGTAGTCTACCTTGAGATGCTCAAAGATGTCTTTGAGAGCTCTAAGTACATGAGGTGTGCTCTGAGGCTGGTAGCAGCCAGCGATGACGACATATTCTGCTTTCTGGTCCATTTTAAATCTTATGTCCTTTGCTAGAACTTTATATCTGGCTTCTCCTGAATCCTGGCAGACACCGTATCGCTTAATATTATTTACTATCTTTTCGTCTATCATCTTTGTTCCCTTTCACCAGGGTTACTCTTACTTGTTCTAACCGTGGCACGACCATTCTATATCCATTATATGACGAATTCAATCATTGAGTTACCAGGCACTATGTTGATACACTAACTCGAAATGCCTGAACTGCCCGAGGTAGAAACGATTAAGAATGAGCTTTCGCCCTGGGTCGTGGCACAAATGTTCACTCAAGTTAGTATCCTTGATGCTAAGCTGGTGTGCGGGGGTGCTGCTGAAGAAGTCAGACGCAAGTTAATCGGGCAGAAGGTAGAAAGCCTGGAACGCCGGGGAAAGTATCTCATCTTTCACCTATCGGATGGCAAATCGCTGATTATGCATCTCAGAATGACCGGCAGCTTGCTGTTAAAACACAGAGGAGTTGACCGCTATGCCCGGGCGTTTTTTAACCTCTCCAATGGACAACGCCTTGTTTTCAATGACCGGCGCCGGCTGGGAAAAATATGGCTGGTGGACGATGCCGATACTGTGGTCTGCAAGCTAGGCCCCGAACCACTGGATGAAAGCTTTACTCCCCACATTCTGGGTCAAAGATTAAGCCGGCATCACATCCCCGTAAAAGCAGCGCTTCTCGACCAGTGCATCGTCGCCGGAATCGGCAATATGTATGCCGATGAAGCCCTCTTTGCCGCTCGCATTCACCCCCTGAGAAAAGCCGACGACTTGTCGCCCAAAGAGATACAAACTTTACATAATAGCATCCGGCGAATTCTTCGGACAGCAATCGGCAACAAAGGCGCCAGCGTGGATACCTACATCCGTCCTGAGGGCGAACTGGGAACAGCCCATTTCAATTTTAAAGTTGCTCATAAAGGAGGCGAACCTTGCCCAGTTTGCGGCAGCACCATCGAGCGGATCGTGGTGCAGAACCGTGGCACCTGCTTCTGCCCAAGATGCCAGACCCCCGGCTGAGGGTCTTTAATATAAAAACCGGCAACCGCAGGATTTGCACCAGTACCGCCATATTTCTTGGTATTTTAGTAACCTGAGTGTCTCATTCACTCTCAAAGTATGTCCTTGTCTTCCTGGAATGTAGTATCGAGGAGGACTTCGAGGCCTGACTAACTGTATCTGCCTACCGATTTGGCAACTGGCCTGAGTTCCTTCATCAATCTGGCGAAGTCCGATGGAGTAAGGGACTGAAGGCCATCTATGAGGGCTTCCTTGGGATTGGGGTGAACTTCGATGAGGAGCCCATCAGCACCTGCAGCTATGGCTGCCTTGGATATCGCTGGAACAAGGGCATAGTGACCGGCAGCATGGCTGGGATCGACGATTAGAGGCAGGTGGCTGGATCTCTTAATCACGGGTATGGAGCATACATCGAGAGAAAAGCGAGCGCTGGTCTCAAAGGTCCTGATACCTCTCTCGCA
>Ga0209427_10005392_pt1 | contig 14673 bp, 14 predicted proteins | sample DeeMarSWOR136_30_FD_187465 | JGI IMG/M metagenome (GOLD analysis project Ga0209427, IMG submission 187465) | Marine sediment microbial communities from White Oak River estuary, North Carolina - WOR-1-36_30 (SPAdes) (version 2) | ecosystem: Environmental > Aquatic > Marine > Intertidal zone >...
GCTGAGAAAGAGCTGGATATACAGATTCTCAAAGAGGCACTGAGCTTTGAATCAAAAAACTGCTGAGCCCGGCTAAACGACGACGAACTGTTACACATATCTGTGAAGCGTTGTCGGTCTCAGAACGCCGGGCATGCAAGGTGGTGGGAGTGCCGAGGAGTTCACACCGGTACCAGGGAAGAGGATCTGATGAGGAGGAGTTGCTCATACAGAGGATGACAGAGCTTGCGCTTCAGTATGGGCGGTACGGGTACAGGCGTATTACCGCACTCTTACGAAATGAAGGGTGGGGTGTGAATCACAAGCGAATTGAGCGGTTATGGAGGCAGGAGGGGCTGAAGGTGCCCCAGCGGCAGCCGAAAAGGGGTCGATTATGGTTGAATGACGGGTCATGTGTTCGGCTTCGTCCTGAGCATAAGAATCATGTGTGGAGCTATGACTTTGTGTATGACCGAACAAGGGATGGGAGGGCATTCAGGCTACTTACGATACTGGATGAATACAGCAGGGAATGTCTTGCGATCGATGTGGGGAGGAAGTTCACCCATGACGCGGTGATGCACCGATTGACGGATCTGTTCTTTCGCAGGGGGATCCCGGAGCACATACGAAGTGACAATGGGGCTGAGTTTACGGCAAAAGCAGTTCGAAGCTGGCTGAGTCGTATTGGAGTGAGAACACTGTACATAGAGCCAGGGAGTCCATGGGAGAACGGGTATATTGAGTCGTTCAACGGGAAGTTGAGGGATGAATTGTTGGACCGAGAGGTGTTCGACACATTGCTTGAAGCGAAAGTACTTGTGGAGAGGTGGAGGCGGGAATACAATCACATACGGCCACATAGTTCATTGGGGTACCGACCTCCGGCTCCGGAGGTCATTATGCCGATGGGTGCGTAAGTGTTCGGTTCCGTTCTGCCTTACACCTACGCATAGAGGTCTAACTCTGGAAGTGGTACAAAGTATGGGGACTGGTCAATCGTTTTGTTAGGCACTGATCATTCATCATTGTTGATTGATCTTTGATCATTGAGAAGAATGCTGTGACAAAGTCTTTATAAATTTACTCGCTACCGCCGGCGCCTTGATGCTCTTATCGGTAAATATCTTATCTGCTGTTATGCTGGTATCATTGTAAAAACCGTGGTTCCACTCGTTATCGATCTGCAGTGTGGCACCATCAAGCGAAACACCCGCAAATGCTCCCCTGCTGCGTGAATAGGAATAAATTTCTGCCTTGAATTGTATATCCGTACCAGCTCCTGCCTGGCGTCCCACTGGACCGGCTGCAACCGCTGCATCAGCACCAAGTGTAAACTTGCCTCTTATGATGCCGTCGACGCTCTTCTTGCTTTTGAACACAAGGATGACATCAGATGACTGGGCACCTATTTGCAATCCAATACTCCCACCACCAATTATAATAAATGAAGGGTTAGTCCAATTATTGTCTTCGTCACGCACGGTGAGTATGCCTCTGCCTCCCTTGCCGCCCACAACAAAACCGGCCTTGAGGACACCCGGAATCACGGCCACACCATAGGCTTTCCTAAAAAGTGCAGGTGGTACGCTTTCTTCCGGTATTTTCATTATCTCATTCAGTACCTCAATGGCCGACTCTACTTTGCTCTCTTCATTGTACCCCGCGTGAGCTGAATTTAATCCATTTATCGTAAATGCAGCCAACAGACCAAAAACAAATGTTAATGAGAATAGTTTCACTCTCATTTCATACCTCCCTCTTCTTTATGAATATCTCATTGGAACTTTGGCATCCTCAAATTGCAAGCTTGTCAGAAAAATGCGAAAGTTGTCTCCTGCTAACTCAAGGACACACTTACACAACTGTTCCAGTAAATAAATGAGTTATTATTGGTATTTAGTCAAGATTTATTACATGAAATGACGGCAATCCATAAAATGATTGAGGAAAACAAAAATCATTTCTTAGAAAAATAGGATGAGCATTTCAAAAGTTAAAATTGATCCATTATCTACAGATGTGAAAAATTACTGCTTGCCAGCAGCATAGGGGGAGTTTTTTCTTTGACAAAGTGCCTTTATTATGAGCTATTCTTGACGGTAATAGATAGCATAACGTGTATCTTCGGGGTCTATTTCAGTTGGATAATCTCTATTATTGAAAATACATTGTAAAGTCTTACCAGAATTGCTTATCTTAAATAAACTGTAGTAGCGTATCATATAAAGAGGAATTTCTTCTCTCAGCGCATACCAAATATTTCCCTTAGAATCAACCCATTTATTTGTTATGACAAACTCACCCTTGTCGAAATCTCTATAGGTACTTGCATTATAGTATTCTGCTTTGCCATCAGGTTTAATAACAATTTTAGAGTATTTACTTATTTCATCATAATCAGTATTAATCCATGTACCAAATAGCTCTTCATCCTCTTTAACCACATATGCATCTTGCGCCGCAACGTATCCACCAGCGATAATCAGTGCAGCCAAAACGAGAATCAAGATTAATACTAAAGTTCTGATCTTCATCGCTGGCCCCTATCTCCGCAGAAAACCTCATGGGACTGCTCGATCTGCAGACATCAGTCTATACCGAGCTCTCGCAGGGCATTCAGGGTATTTTCATCATTGTATGGAACCGCCGCCCGCAAATCGGCAATACCGGCATCCCACTCTCCATTGAGAATGCGAGCGATTCCCCGATTGTTGAAAACCGCCGCTTTTAGATACGGATCTTCGGGTTCGGGCATATCTGTCAGAATCCTGATAGCCTTGGGGTATTCTCTCATCGCAATGTGACAGCTCGACAGGATTATGAGGCCCTGTACGAATTGGGGATCGATTTCGAGCGCCTTGTCTATATAGCTCTTCGCCTTCTCCAAAGCCAATCCTTCGGTCGGGGATTGGGTGTACATTGAATAGTACAGACCGGCGATGTCGGCATAATCGGAGGCGCTCTCCCCCACGTTATCTATTTTCGCCCTGTAGATTCCGATTGCCTTTTCGCACGTTGCAAGGTCAGGAGTGCTGTTGGTGTCGAGAAAGGGCCAGAACATGCTCAGGATCAGGGCGTCGTAGCCCTGCGGTAGATCGGAGCGTGTGCCAATCGCCAACAACGCGTAGAGTCCGACCTCGTCGAACCGCCCAAACGCCATATTGACAACCGCGTGGCCCAGATAGACCTGAATATCCCGTTCGGGCTTGTTCTCTTCCGCCCGTGTCAGAAAACTTCGAAGTTCCTCCAGAAGTCCGGGATCGGCCTGTCGGAGGATCTTCGCGATGCTCTCTCCCTCGACGTAGGTGGACACATGCTGAATAAAGGTTTTTGAAAAAATATGTGTCATTGCTCTGAACACGGCTGCGCTGAGGAGGTACTTGTAATTCGAGGGATCCAGCTCAATGGCTCTCATCAGCGAAGCGTTGTCAATTTTTGAATCGAGATCTTCGAGATATTTATAAACAAATCCTTCCACGTTATCAGTGTCGATGTACAGGTCGTTCTGTTCGTCGAGAAACTTCTCCGCCGAAGCCTGAACAGTCTTCGCCAGGGCGCTTAGCAAATTGTCTTCAAAGGATATGAGATAGAGCTGGTAGTGCAGCTCGGCATACATGGGATAAACCTTCAGGTAAAAATCGGCAATCCGTTTTGCCAGTTCGTAGTCGTTTCGCGCCATGCGATTCTCTATGGCGATTATGCAGGTTTCCTGTCCCGCGCGGCCACTTTCGAGGAAAGATTGTAAAGCCCGATATGCAGTGTCGTATCGATCTCGAGCCCCCGCAGCAAGGGTGACCCTGGCAAACCGGACGGCACTGGCCTCGTCCCTCTCCCGATAAAAGCTCTCCTCGAAGGCGGAGAGGGTGTGCTTTGCCAGAACCTCGGCTTCCTCCTCCTTGGCGTGCCGCTCATAGAGATCGAGCAGCTCAAAGGTGGCGTGCAGGTCCTGTGCGTTTTTCTCGATCGCCGCTTTGAGCTGTTCGATCCGGGCGGCGGCCGCTCCTTCGTCCTCGATCCAGTCGATATCGGTGAGTCTCATTTCAATACGGACGGACAATTCCCCGATCATGAGAAAATCAAGGGCGTTATCGATTGTGATTTCGGCCTGTAGAGGCGAGGCCAGGATTAGGATAAAAATGATAATAATTATTTTAAATCGGGATTCGACGATATGAGAAAAGCCCGCCACAGAAAACCCTCGATTTGCTCATCAGGTATTTACAACTGCTCTCACACCGATGGAAGATGTCGGTCTTATATAATCATGTTACCCGAGCCAGTATAATTTGTCCATCACGAGATTTCTCATAGTATCACAGGACTACCCCTTCTCACTCTTGGCCCAGCTTGGGATGTACTGTTACTCCCACAAAATAGAGATGCAAGCCTTCCTGACAGCATGGAAAGCCGGGTCCCATCTCGGCTCATTTGTTATGAGACATACACGAGAAATGTTTATTGAGATGATACAATACATGCCAAGAGAAGAAAAACTTTGATACATTAATATCATGAGTACAATTTTTTTCTATCCGCTCGCTCATTATTCAGGACCTATCAGATAAACCGTCATGGAGTCAGATAGAAATGTCAGACATTGGTTTGCTGAATGAAAAGCCGCTTCACGCATCCTTGAAGGTGTGGTATGCACAGCCAGGAGATACATTTGAAGTGGCAGTTGATGGGTATGTGATTGATACTGTTCGGCATGATCTATTGCTGGAAATACAGACCAGCAGTTTCGCGTCAATCAAGTCCAAATTGCAGGACCTGTTAGATGTGCACCGGATACGATTGATTTATCCAATAGCCAAGGAAAAGTGGATCGTCAAACCGACGAAAGGCAACGGTGGTGAATTCACTCGCCGTAAGTCGCCAAAGAGAGGTCGAGTGGAGGACCTGTTCTGGGAAATGGTAAGCTTTCCTCAGTTGCTCGCGAACCCCAACTTCTCGATCGAGGTATTACTGATACGTGAAGAAGAGGTGAGACGGCACGAGGTGTCACAGGGCGTGATAAAACAATATCTACGGCATCTTTAACCGTCTGTGTGTTGGTAGGGGTGTCCGCGACGGTTCACCGCGTCATTCATCTTTTTACCTGTCCGATTTTCGATCCCCCTTATTTCGCCGCCCAGGCGAGGCCCCGCGAAACGATCGTCTGCACCGGCTCCTTTTTTATCCGCTCCTCGTCATGTCCGAGTGAGCAGTAAAAGACCCTGCCCTTCCCCCAGAGTTTCGTCCATACCACGGGTATTTCCACTTCCCCGTTGTCGACATGCGGTCCGTGAACCGTCGCGTCCTCCTCGAAGTTCCAGAGACCGAAGTCGAAATCAGCATACATCTTCGCCGTTCCGTCCGAGCTGCATTTCCCTCCCTTCACGGGGAGCCGCGTCGTCGCCAGTATCGTGATGACTGGATCGTACTGCAGGTAGTACTGCTCGTCGTATACGGAGAAGTCGTCGATACCTTCCACTATGGGACTGCTCCCCTTTTTGATCTTCACGTCGAACTCTATTCCATGGCCTTCTATTCCGGCCGCGCCGACATGCGCCACGAGCTGCCCGCCCGCCATGAACTGCCAGTCCGGCCTGTTTCGAAACGCGTCGCACAAGCCCGCGTGACAACCGGCGATGCCGACTCCGCCCGCCACCGCACCGAGAACACCGTCGATCTGTGCCGTCGTCAGCTCCCCCATGGTCCAGTGCGGCACGATGAGGTCCATCCCCTCGAGCTTCTTTTTGTCCGCGTATACCTCGAGCGTGTCCGAAAGCTCGACCTCGAATCCGAGTCCCTCGAGTACCCCCTTATAAAACCGCGCCACCTTGTCCGGCTCGTGTCCGTCCCAGCCTCCGTATATCACCAGCGCTTTTTTCAATTTTCACTCCTCCTGTAAAAGAAATTTGGTATATTTTGTTTTTATTACAGCCGGAATCATGCAGAATCCCTCACAATTAATCTTGGTTTGAAAAATTGCGTCTTCGGTTCGATCTTTTCGTCCGACTCGATCAACTTCAGCAACAGCTCGGCGGCTGCAACGGCAATTTCATATTTCGGTTGCTCGATACATGTCAATCTCGGGTTGATGATCTCATTGACGTCGGCCTCGTCGTATCCGATTATCCCGATGTCACCCGGAACCCGTACCCCGCCCTCGTGGAGCGCACGCAGGCACCCGTAGGAAAGCACATCGTTCGAGACGAATATGCCGTCTATATCGATGTTCTTTCTCAAGAGGTCTTTCATATAGACATAGCCCGCTTCCATTGTGGTACCGACATTGTGAATCATGTCGTCATCGTAGGGCAGGCCTCTCTCAATCACCGCCTTCCTGAATCCCTCCGCGCGTTTTGCGGAGTACACCATATTCTTTCCCGCTCCGATGTAGATGAGCTTTCTGTACCCCTTGTCCAGAAGGAATTTGGTCGCCAGGTATCCCCCCTCCAGGTCGTCCCCCACGATGCAGTGCCCCTCGCAATCAGTCGGACAGTTGCCGAAAAACACGACCGGGATATTGCTCTGCATCATGAGGGACTTGCAGACATTGTACGGATCCGAGGGAGATACCAGCAGGCCGTCCACCCCCCGAGCAATCATGTTTTTTATGATCTGCTCCTGCCGGTCGCCGTTCACATACGTATTCGACACCAGTATGCCGTAGGAATGCTTTTGCGCGACATCATCCACGCCCTTTATTACCGTTGCGAAAAAAGGGTTACACACGTCGAATTGTATGATGCCGATCGACCGTGTCTGTTTCAATCTCAGGCTTTTTGCAATAATGTCCGGCGTATACCCAAGGCTCTTTGCGAGCTTTTGTATTTTTTCCCTCGTTCTGGGAGCCACATCCCCCTTGTTATTCAGCGCGCGGGATACCTGGCTCACGGACAGTCCCAATATGTCCGCAATATCCTGCTGTCTTATCCTATTGTTGTCGGCCATACTCTTTCATTCTCACTGGTCTGCAACCGGAACGGGTATTATCCCGTACAACTATTCTCTCTATTGTATAATACTCTCCTCTTTTTGCACAACCGTCTCAGTATTCCCGACACACATCTTCCCGCGTGTCATCCGTCGAGCGTGAATTCGGGACAATTTGGAGGCATGGGGGCGGGCCGACTGCATGTGCTTCGCATCTCGTGATATCTCCCGCTCTTCGACGATTCCATGAAACCGACCATTGTCTCGAGAACGTGATAGGCCATTTCACCGCTTGCCCTGCCTGCCCGTTTGTTCCGGATGGCATACGCCATGTCCCCCAGTCCCACGCCCCTGCTGTTCTCGTTGTACCCGTGTATGACCGGTATTTCGTCCCACGCTGTCATCTTCGGCTTTCTCGGAATCTGTGACGGATACCCCAACCAGTCGGAATCCTTTCCCCTTCTGAAGAATATCTTTCCACCGAAAACGTTCGGTCCGCCGTACGGGTCGTCCTCGTGCATGTAGATCGTTCCCTCCCGCCCGTAGATCTCTATCCTGGGCAGATGAGGATCCCATACGTCGAAGCTCATCATCACCGTACAGAGAGCCCCGTTTGCGAAATCTAGCAGCCCCGAGATGTGCGTGTTCGTACCGACCTTGATCTTTTCACCGTATTTCGGCTTGCTGGTGATCGTCCTTTCATCAAAATAGGTTCTTGCGTCTCCGAACACCCTCTTCACCGGGCCGAGCATCGAGATCAGGGCAGTCATGTAGTACACTCCCATATCGAACATGGGGCCCGCCCCCTCCTGATAGAGAAACGCGGGATCGGGGTGCCATACCTCGTGACCATGAAACGCACAGAAGGCGGTTGCGGCGACGGGTTCCCCTATCCACCCGTCATCGATGATTTTTCTGCATGTCTGAAGCCTGCCTCCGAGAAAGGTATCGGGCGCACAACCGACATACAGTTTCTTCTCTTTCGCACGATCGATTATCTTCTTCCCGTCCGCCAGAGTGATCGCCAGCGGTTTCTCGCTGTAAGCATGCTTTCCGGCGTCGAGAGCCGCGAGATAAATCGCTGCGTGAGACTGCGGTGTCGTCAGGTTGAGCACTAGATCGATGTCGACATCTTTCATCACCTCATCGACGCTGCACGCTTTCGGTATGTCGTACTTTTTCGCCTTTTCTTCGGCACGCTCCGCAATGAGATCGGCGCACGCCACGATATCGAGAACCGGCCATCTCCTGCAGTTCTGGAAGTAAACGTCGCATATGTTTCCGCATCCAACTAGCCCCACTTTCAGCGCTTTCATACAGTGCACCTCCGCTCTTGAATATTTTGTCCGATTAATGTTATTTCACGTACCACCCGGTACGATTACTTCCTATAACGATTCCAGGATCGGCCTGATATAGTCTATCGTCTCCTTCGACCCCTTGACCGGGTCGGGGTTGTATCCCCCGAAAAATCCCTCGTATTCCGCATGCAGCCACCCATCGTACCCCACACTTTTCAGGGTTTTAAGTAACAGCTCGAAATCGATATCCCCCTCACCCATCGCCGAGTACCCGCGGGCCGCAGGTACCCCGTCCTCCTTCTTCTCTTGCTGCTTCGCGTCCTTCACGTGTACCGACACTATGTAGTCCTTCAGCTCCTTCACCGCCTCGATCGGATCATCCCCGCTCTGATAGTAGTTACTCGGGTCTATGTTCGCATAAAAGTTCTCCCCGATCGCCTCCTTCGCCTTCAGAAACGTCGCCAGGTTATTGATCGGCCAGGTTGCAACCACCTCCATCGCCAGCTTGATGCCCTGCTCCCCCGTGTACTCAGACGCCCACGTGAGGTTCTCTATCACCTGCTTCCATATCACCTCTTTCGCCAGACCGGGCGCCGGAGGCCCCGCCACCACCACTATCGTGCCTATGCCGAAACGCCGCGACAGCTCCACCACGTCCCTCAGCGTCTGTTTGACCTCCGCTATCCACTCCTCCGTCCCGCTCCAGCGGCTCATGATGCACAGGCTCGGCAATTCGAGCCCCAGCCTCTTCAGGTATTTCCGCAGCTTCTTCTCCTCCTGCAACAGATACTTCGCCCCGGGCCTCATCTCTGCGTCAAACGGGTTGATCCCAAAATCTATCTCCGTCCCCTCGTACCCGAGCTCCGCTATGCTCTCCAGTATCTGCCAGAAAGGCCACCCGACAAACTGAAACCCAAGCATGGAACATCCAAGTTTCATCTTACCCTCCTTTACTTATAGAGAATGCTTTGGATTTTCAGTAGGATAAGCGTTCGTGAATATTTCATGGGCAAACGGTGGGCTTTTTTTTCGTATTTTGGCAAATCTCGAATTATAAAAACTCCTATCAATCAGACCGCCATGCCTGCTCTTCAGCCAAACCGCACTTCATCAGGTTCTTCGCTCGGGTGTAGGTCCGCTTCCACTACTGCCACATAATACAGCGAAGCTTTCGCAATATCCACCAGTCAAGCTGCTCAAATATCCCCTTCACTTCCGAAGGCCTGAAGTAATTGGCCCATCCTAGGAGTAAGGGTCTTAACTCCTCTTCTACCAGTCGTTTCACATTGCGTCCCCTACCCCTAGAAAGGCATCCTTGAGCTTCCCCTTCAATTTCTCTCACCCACCTTCACGCTTATACCCGGCGCATACACAGCCATCCCTTCCGTGCAGGTACAGGTTTGAAGAAACTCGCCTTCTTCTCCAGACATGGATGCCTCCGCCTCCTATGCGGTTTCTGTTCATCAGGCCAGCGCTTTGCCCGCGGCTTCCTTCAGATTCCGCCTCACGACAGACACCCTTACCGTCCGGTTAACGGTTTCTCCTCCCCCGAGCCCGTAGAGAACTTTCACCCCCAAGCAGGTGCGCCCTGCCGGGCGCACAAATATATAGCTGAAGGTCAATAACAGCCCCCAGCTATCAACACAATTTTTAATAACATCCTGGCATATACTTCTCATAATCATCAAGTGTTGCAACAGGAGTATCCATATAGTTCCAATAAGGATCCCACTGCTTGCCTGCTTTCCATCCCTCATTCACAACTTTAATAACAAACGGAGCTAACTGATTTGACTCATCATCTGGGCATTGGATAATATTTTTTACTATCCAGCCCTCTGACATCGCTTTCATTCCATCCTTAGCTCCTCCTAATGATACAATAGGTATATCACCAGGCTTATAGCCCGCTTCTTCCATTGCAATCGTAGCTCCAGCCGCCATATCATCAGAATGAGCCCATACTGCGTCTATCTTGTCACCAAACCTTGTAAGGAAATCAGACATTACTCGAGCTGCTTTATCCTTAACCCAATCCGCAGGTTGTTTTGCAAGAACCTTTATGCCTGGGCTAAGCTTATCTTCAAATCCCTTTGTCCTACTTATAGCTCCTTCATGCCCAGTACTTCCTTCAATTATTACTACATTTCCCTTTCCTCCTAAAAGTTTATCAGTCTCCTCTCCAGCAAGGTTACCTTCTAAAAGGTTATTTGGTCCAAAATAGCAAACTGTATATGGTACTGCCTCTTCTGCAGGAAGAGTATTACTTGTAATTACTGGTATTCCAGCATCATAAGCCTTTTTAATACCAGTAACCATTGCCTTTGAGTCAGCAGCAAATAAAACTATGGCATCAGGCTTCATTGCAATAGCCTCATCCATTTGGTTAGCTTGCAGTTGAGCATCAAATTTACCATCAAACATGATCATCTTGATGCCAGCTTCTGAGAGGCGAGCTTCTAAAGTAGATCCATAAACTGGTGGATAGGGTGATTGCATTCCCACATTCAATAGTACAACTGTCTTTTCACCTTCTTTAGATCCCGCACCTGCTAACAATAGATTTAAGGGTATTACAAGAATCACCACACACACTAAAAATGTAAAAAGTAGCTTTTTCATAACCATACTCCTTTCATATTATTAAAGTCAAAATCAGGAACTAAAATTAATATTCACATAGACTCATTTTTGCTCTTCCCTCCTATCCTCACCCCCTTTCATAAACTTTAATTACCTGTGAGCTACACTATGATCTCACTAATCACCCCCTTCGAAATATATTTTTTCGCTCAACACCCCACTACTTTGTCCTCTTAAACGTCATATCTTTTCATGAGTGGTTCGCAAACGTTCCCGCAAACGTTTGTTATAATTGTAAAAAAAAACCCCTATTTGTCAAGTATTTTTCCTCTATTAATATAGCTATTTACCCAATACAGTTTAATATTCACTTGAATTCATACTCGACTGCTTCCTGAGTCATAATTTCCATAAAACTGGAGAAGAATCACAAATATTTTTTTCTCCTCACATTTACAGCCTCAATAGCGAGAACTAATATCAGTAAGCTACCACGTATTACATCCTGTACAAACGATGAAATTCTCATAAGAACCATTCCATTATTCAGAATCATTAGTAACAAAATTCCTTCAATGGCTCTGGTAACACTTCCTTCACCACCTCGCAAGCTTATTCCACCAAGCAATACTGCCGTAATTACTAGTATTAACGTGCCACTGCCTCCAAGATTGCCCGATGCTGTATTTATTTTACCTGCAAGCAAAACACCTGCTACTCCAGACAGAAATCCAGAAAGAGCGAAACAAGATATTCTAACTCTTTCTACTTTGATTCCAAAAAGTCTACTTGCAGTTGCATTGCCTCCCACTGCAAACACATTTCTTCCAAAAAGTGACTTTTGTATGATGACTTCGAAAACGGCTACCAACACAACAAAAAATATAATTGGCAGAGGAATGCCAAATATTTGTGTCTGAGAAATAAGTAAAAAACTGCTGTTTGATCCTGCTATAGTGTGTTCCCCGGTAAGAGCAAAAACCACCCCATTTATGAGAATCATTGTACCCAGTGTAACTGCAATGGATGGCAGTTTAAGCTTTGTGATAAGTACTCCATTCACTAAACCGGCAATTAACCCACCAGAAAGTCCCGCAAAAACTCCAACAACTACACCGTAATTTTGGAGTAAGACTGATAATGTTGTAGCTAAAGCCATTACTGAACCAACAGATAAATCTATTTCACCAAGAAAAATTACCAGTGCCATACCGATTACCATACTTCCTTCGACACTCATATTTGTCAAAATACTAACAATATTCTCCACACTGAAGAAGTGTCTTGACAATAGAGATAAAACTATACCTACAGCTATAACTATAAAAAGCATCCTGTGTTCTATTACAAAACTTCTTAGCTTCTCAGAACTCAATCTCTCTCCTCGCTCTTATATCAGCAATTATTGCAATGATTATCAAAAAACCCTTCACTATATTCTGTATTGAAAACGGCACATTATAAAGAGTTAGAGCATTTACAATAACCGCAAGGATTAGAACTCCAATAATTGTCCCAAATATACTTCCGCTTCCTCCCCTTAGGCTTATACCACCTACTACAAGAGCAGTAATCGCACTAAACTCATACCCAACACCAGTTACTGGACTACCCGTTACCATCCGTGAGCTATAAATGATTGCAGCCACTGCCACTGATAAACTTGAGATAATAAAAGTCAAGGTTCGTATTTTTCCTGTCCTGATCCCGGCAATCCTTGCTGCTTCTGGATTGACTCCAACATACCTTATTTTCTTTCCAAAAGATGTTCCGGTCAGGAGTATTTGATAAATTAATGCAATAAACAAAAAGACAAGAACATGAACTGGTATGCCGAAAACTCTACCTTTTCCTATCACAGAAAACCATGTGTCTGAAATTCCATGTATTATCGCTCCATTCGTATAGAGCAATGCTAATCCACCAATTAACGATAAAGAGCCTAAGGTAACGATTATGGAGTTCATATCAAATGCAGTAATGATTCCACCATTAAACAAACCAATCAAAACTGCCACAATAATTGCTACTGTAATGGCTAGTAGATTACTTCTCTGCTGAAGAGAAATAATAATTACATTTAAAAGAGAAAAAACTGAACCTACTGATAAATCGAGGCAACCACTAATAACTACTAAAGTCATACCGCAACTTATTATTCCAATCATTGATACCTGCTTTAAAATATTAACCATGTTACCCACCGTGCGAAAACTAGGTGTAGTAACTGATAATAAAAGAACAAGCAATACCAGTATAGCGAGTGTAGATTGTTTCCCGATAATATCCCTGAACTTAACTTTCTTCACCTTTTATATTCCCATGGCTGCTCGAATAACATTCTCAGTTGTAACATCATTATCCACAAACTCGGCACAGATTCTCCCTTTTGACAGAACAATGACTCGGTTCGCTAGTTTACATATCTCTGGAATTTCAGAAGAAAGAATTAGCATTGGAATACCTTCATCAGATAATGCACTGATTACACTGTATATCTCTTCCTTGCTTCCTACGTCTATCCCTCTCGTAGGATCATTGAGGACCAACATTTTTGGTTTCACTGCCATCAGGCGTGATAATATAGCCTTCTGTTGATTACCACCACTAAGGTCAGCAACTTTTGTAAATACTGACGGAGTTTTTATAGAAAGTCTTTTTACATAATATTCTGTTACATCAACTTCGTTTTTCCTCTTAGGAAAGAAGCTCTTTTTGATATAAAAAAGCCATTGAGGAACAACGTTATCATTCACACTCATCTCTAAAAAAAGAGCTTTGGACTTCCTCTCTTCCGGAAGATAAACAATCCCATATCTAAGTGCATCAACAGGAGACTTGACAAAAATCTTTTCACCAAAGAAGTAGGTTTCCTTATATTGAGCTGGCCATAACCCAAAAATACTCTCAACAAGTTCGTCCTTCCCAGATCCCATCAACCCTGCGATACCAAGGATTTCCCCCTTGTACACTTTCATACTAAAATCCACTATTCTATTTCTTACCGATAACTTCTTAACTTCAAAAACAACTTCTTTTCTCTCACTTGACTTTTTCTCAACTCTCTTTAATACATGTCCTATCATTAGAGAAACCACTCTATCCGGGTCCAGCTCGTGCTTCTCCAATGTGCCCCTGTTTTTCCCATCTCTAAAAACACTAACTCTATCTGCAATCCCCATTACCTCATCTAGCCTGTGAGAAATATATATAACGCTGATTCCTTTTTTTCTAAGCTCCCCTACAATAGAAAACAATTTCTCAACTTCAGTTTTTGTGAGAGATGACGTCGGCTCGTCCATTATTACAATTTTTGCATTCTTAACAACCACTGCTCTTATTATTTCAATGAACTGCCGTTCTCCAGTGGTAAGAGTCGATATCTTACTCTGTGGATTAATATCCACATTGTACTCATGGAGAATTTTCTTTGTTGCATCAAACAACTCTTTAAAATTTAGAAAACCAGGAATCTTACTTTTTGGCAATCTTCCCAAGAAAATATTTTCAGCAACAGTAACCGTTGGCACATCTTCTATCTCCTGGTAAATCATGCTGACGCCTATATTTCTAGCAACTTCAACACTATTAATATCTACCGGCTCTCCATCAAACAAAATAGTACCTCTGTCTCTTGTATATGCTCCTGAAAGAATTTTCATAAGAGTGGATTTACCTGCACCATTCTCCCCAACAATAGCATGAACTTCACCCTTTTTCAGGCAGAAGTCGATTTCATCGAGGGCAACAGTCCCGGGAAAGGTCTTGGTAAGATTTTTTACTTCCAGTAGATACGTATCGGACATGTCACCGTGCCCTTTCGGAATGCGTATGTTCCGCAAACGTTCCCGCAAACGTTTCAGTCTATTTTACTTATCATTATCTG
>Ga0209427_10005394_pt1 | contig 14668 bp, 11 predicted proteins | sample DeeMarSWOR136_30_FD_187465 | JGI IMG/M metagenome (GOLD analysis project Ga0209427, IMG submission 187465) | Marine sediment microbial communities from White Oak River estuary, North Carolina - WOR-1-36_30 (SPAdes) (version 2) | ecosystem: Environmental > Aquatic > Marine > Intertidal zone >...
GAATAACGTTCCAACACCAAAAAAAAAGAAAAACATAATCAAGGTAAGGTTAATCATTTTCATAGGGGTCTCAAAATAGTCTACCATCCCGGGTAATGCAGGAAGATAAAGGTCAGTAGACAACGGTATTAACCCACTCAAAAAGGCTATAAGCACTATTAAGCCTTTGTCCCCCAGATATCTCTGTCCTTTGTTAGTTTCTGTAATCACCGTATTCACAAATTGTATCCTTTCTCCTCCATGGAACTATCCGCAAACGGCACGTGTGCAGTCGGCCTAACAGGCTTGCGGATTCCCTGCAAATCTGAAAATGACCCGGAAGGGATCATGGACGGATTTTATCAGGTGAATTCACTTAGGTATGCCCGGCATGTCGAAGATCCCGAAAATGCCGGGGGCATGAACGCATGGAATGAGGCATAGGATACCTGGCCGAAGGGGAAAAAGGACCTGAATTACCTCAGAAGGTGACCATGACCTTCCCGTTCGGGCCTCAGCGCCTCATAGAAGACCTCCAACGGTTCACGGCATGCATCGCACCTCACTTTCTGTTTATCGAGGGGATACCTCTTCCCGCACTGGGTTTACATGAGCTGGCACTGCATAATCTCCTCATTTTGGATTGGGGATGAGGCAGATAAATGCCAGGGGTTCCTTGGATGAGTTCTTCAGCTGGTGCTCCTTGCCGGGTGGGATAAATATCACATCGCCCTTGGAAAAATGAACGTTCTTCCCCCCTTCGACTAAGGTTCCTCTTCCCTCTAGGATAAATACCTCGTGCTCCCAGGGATGACTGTGGCAAGGAGAGCAGCCACCGGGTTCTACTTCGAATACCCTCATGGAGAAATTCTCCGCACCGTCCTTCTCGGAAATGACCCACCGAACGGTAATCCCCGAAGCACCCTCCTCACCCGCCGGGGATGGCGGAATTTCCCGATAATGTCCCACCTTCATCTCCCTACCTCCTCTCAGCCCACGAGTTCACGCCTTCTCCTCCATCCCCAGCGACGATTCAATCCCCCGTATCTCCTTTTTGGCATCCTCAATTCGTCTTAGCCCTTCCTCCCTCCACCGCCGGCTCTCCTTGAGTTTTTTTCTCATCCCATCGATCTGGGCTTTAACGGCTTCTGCTGAAGGGCCTCCCTTGGAGGCCTTCCTCGAAACGATCCTCGCCGGATCTTGCGCCCCCAGGAGCTCCTCCTCCGACATCTCAAGATCTAGCTTCGTCTCCTTCAGGGCTTGCCCAAATCCCTCGGAGGTTACCATAGCGGCCCCCTTATCCTCCGAATATTTGACTGCCATCTCCATGAGAATTTTTGCCTCCCTGAAGGGGATCTCAAACCTTTGGACGATTTCCTCCAGCAGGGACGTAGCCCCGACAAATCCCCTCCGGCATTGTCGGAGCATTGCCTCACGATTCACCTGGAGGAGTTCAATTACTTCCTTCATCACCCCCAGAGTGGGTTTGCACTCACGAACCATGTCCATAATCAGATACTTCGTCCATTGACCATCACGGTTGTATCCGATAAACGATGACTTCCCTAGGGACGACAGCCCCGTCAAAATTCCCTGGGCAACGGAGGCCTTGGCCTTGATCACTTCCAATGGACCGGGATTCCGTTTCTGAGGCATGAGGGAGCTCCCGCTACAGTGCGTATCGTCCAGCTTCACCATGTCGAATTCGGCTGTGCTCATCAAAATGAATGATTGGGCAATGGTACTCAGATGGTTCATGGTCATGGCAATGGCGTGGGCGAATTCAAGCTCTGGTTCCCACCGGTTGGTGATGGGATCCAAGGAATTTTCGTGGTACGTATCGAATGCCAACAATTTCGAGGTCAACTCCCTATCCAATGGAAAGGTGGATCCGTATCCGGCCACTCCTCCCAATGGGTTCTTGTTGAAAAGCCGGTACCAATGGATGTACCGCCAGATATCCCGCTCCAGAGACCCCGCGAAGGATAGAAGCACGTGGGCGAAGGTGGTGATCATGGCATGCTGATGATGCGTGAAGCCCGGCATGACCGTTTCCAGGTTCTCCTGGGCCTTTTCCATGAAAGCCACAATAACCCCATCCAATTCATCGATGAATTCGAAACCCTCCTGCCTCAGGTACAACCGCATATCCAACGTTATCTGGTCATTTCTGCTCCTGGCTGTATGGAGCTTACCGGCCGATTCCACCCCATACCGCTCGATGAGATACCCCTCCACGTTGCTGTGGACATCCTCCCTGGATTCGTCCAGGACAAATTCCCCTCGAAGGGAAAGGACTTCGACCTCCCTGAGGCCGCTCAGAATAACCCTAAGGTCATCCTCGGAGATGATCCCCTGTCTGGAGAGCATGATAGCATGGGCCTTACTCCCCCAGATATCGTATTCGACCAGATGCTGGTCAGAAGGGGAAACCCCCTCGACATCCCTTCCCGATAAGAACTCGATGATCCGACGGGGTGGTTCCCGGTGGAACCTGGTACCCCAAAGCTTGTTAACCTTCATTTTTTCATCCCCACATTCCTCTTTGCCAAAATCTCAAAGGGGAAACCCCTGATATAGGTCGAAATAATAGAAGAGAGCGAATCGACCTCAGTTTGCGATTTTGCCCATCCATATTACCAGAAACACGTGGCGAAAACAATTCCCCCCTTTGCGAGATGTCATAATGTGGTAACGTTGCTGGTTTTGAACTTGACATACGGTCATTGCTTCCCTATACTCGCAACATCTAAGGGCGAGTGGTTACCAAGCCTCCTTTTTCGAGATCTTTTTTCAAGACCTTGACAAACCATTTCTCGGGTTGTACCTACTCGAACTCACAGGAATAACTCCAGAAGAGCGATGGGGTTTGTATGCCAAGACGTGATGATATCAAAAAGGTAATGATTATCGGTTCAGGGCCCATTGTCATAGGCCAGGCCTGCGAGTTCGATTACTCCGGCACCCAGGCGTGCAAGGCCCTTCGGAAATTGGGCTATGAGATCGTCCTCGTCAACTCCAACCCGGCGACAATCATGACGGACCCTGGGATGGCAGATGTAACGTATATCGAACCCCTCACCTTCCAGGCCCTGAAGCAGATCGTTGAAAGGGAACGGCCCGATGCATTGCTGCCCAATCTGGGCGGCCAGTCCGGGCTCAACCTCTCCTCGGAGCTCGCCCGCGAGGGCGTGCTCGAGGAATATGGCGTCAAGGTGATCGGCGTGAATGTCGATGCCATCGAGCGCGGGGAGGACCGAATAGCCTTCAAGGATACCATGGAGCGGCTCGGTATCGATATGCCCAGGAGTGCACCGGCGTACAGTATCGAGGAGGCGGAATCGGTCGCTAATACGCTCGGCTATCCGGTGGTCATCCGGCCCGCATACTGCTTGGGAGGAACCGGGGGAGGATTGGTTTACAATGTCCAAGAACTCCGCACAGTTGCCAGCCGTGGCATTTCAGCAAGCCTCGTTGGCCAGGTATTGGTCGAGGAATCGGTTCTGGGATGGGAAGAACTAGAGCTCGAAGTGGTGCGCGATGCCAAGAACCAGATGATCACCGTCTGTTTTATTGAGAACGTAGACGCCATGGGCGTACACACTGGCGACTCATTCTGTACCGCACCGATGCTCACCATCGAACCGAAACTGCAAAGACGGCTGCAAGGGTATTCCTATGCCATTGTGGAAGCGATTCAAGTAATTGGTGGAACCAACATCCAGTTTGCCCATAATCCTGAAACGGGCCGAGTTGTGGTAATCGAGATCAATCCAAGGACCTCACGTTCATCCGCCCTGGCCTCCAAGGCCACTGGTTTCCCGATCGCCCTCATCTCCTCAATGCTAGCAGCCGGCGTCACTCTTGATGAGATTCCCTACTGGAGGGAAGGTACCCTTGATAGATACACGCCATCTGGTGATTACGTAGTGGTCAAGTTCGCGCGCTGGGCCTTCGAGAAGTTTCCGAATGCCGATGACAAGCTTGGAACACAGATGCGTGCCGTTGGTGAGGTCATGAGCATCGGAAAAACTTACAAGGAGGCCTTCCAGAAGGCCATTCGATCCCTGGAAACCGGCCGTTATGGGCTTGGCTTTGCCAAGGACTTTCATGATCGGCCCCTGGATGAACTGATGGAGCTCTTGACCGAACCTTCCAGCGCACGGCAGTTCATCATGTACGAAGCACTGCGTAAGGGCGCAAGCGTTGAGGAGCTCTATAAGAAAACCTATGTAAAGCAGTGGTTCATTGATCAGATGAAAGAACTGGTCGAGCTCGAGGAAAAGATCCTCAAATACAGGGGTAAGACGTTACCAAAAGATCTCCTGCTTCATGCCAAGAAGGATGGTTTTTCAGACAAGTACCTTTCGCAGATCCTCGGCATGCCGGAAAAGGAAATCAGGCATCGGCGCACCTCTTTGGGGGCGGTCCAAGGCTGGGAACCCGTACCCGTCAGCGGTGTGGAAGATGCTGCCTACTATTTCTCGACCTACAATGGACCGGACAAGGTCAAGGCCAGCGAGAGGCGAAAGATCATGGTCCTGGGCGGAGGACCCAACCGCATCGGTCAGGGGATTGAATTTGACTACTGCTGCGTCCATGCGGCGTTCGCATTACGCGATGAAGGGTTTGAGTCGATTATGGTCAACTGCAATCCCGAGACCGTCTCAACCGATTACGATACATCGGATAAGCTCTACTTTGAGCCGCTTACCGTTGAAGACGTGTTGAGCATCTATGAAAAGGAAAAACCGGAAGGCGTAATCGTGCAGTTCGGGGGCCAAACACCGCTCAACATCGCCAATGAACTGGCCGATGCCGGTGTCAGGATTATCGGGACATCGCCGGAAACCATAGATTTAGCTGAAGATCGTGACCGCTTTCGCCAGATGATGCGCAAGCTGGGCATTCCACAGCCTGAATCCGATATGGCCAGTACCCTCGATGAAGCCCTCGGCATTGCCGAAAGGATTGGTTATCCCCTCATGGTCAGGCCCTCCTATGTACTCGGCGGAAGGGGTATGGAGGTGGTCCACGATGAGGAGATGCTGATACACTATGTTGGTGCAGCCGTAGGTATAACGCCCGAACGACCTATCTTGATAGACAAATTCTTGGAAAATGCCATTGAAGCCGAAGCAGACGCCATCGCCGATGGCACGGATGCCTTTGTTCCCGCAGTTATGGAGCATATTGAGCTAGCTGGCGTCCATTCGGGCGATTCCGCTTGCGTGATACCTCCCATTAGCATTCCTGCCAAACACATTGAGACCATTTGCGAGTATACCAGGAAGATCGCGATGGAGCTTAATGTAGTCGGTTTGATGAACATCCAGTACGCCATAGCGAGGGATACCGTCTACATCCTTGAGGCCAACCCCCGTGCCTCCCGAACCGTCCCCTTGGTTTCCAAGGTCTGCAACATCCCTATGGCCCGTATTGCCACGCAGCTTATGCTCGGGAAAAAACTTTCTGACCTTCACCTCGAGGCCACATCGATACGCCACTTTGGCGTGAAGGAAGCGGTGTTCCCGTTTAACATGTTTCCAGAGGTTGATCCGCTTTTAGGACCGGAGATGCGATCAACGGGGGAAGTCCTGGGAATGGCGGATACCTTCGGCCTCGCCTTCTTTAAGGCGGAGGAGGCCGCTCAGCAGCGACTTCCTGAGGAGGGTACCGTGCTCATCACCGTTTCCGAAAGGGAGAGGCCTGCCGTTCTCGAGGTGGCCATGCTGTTCCGGGAACTTGGCTTTAATATTAAGGCTACTGAGGGGACCCATAGGTTCTTGGCAGATCACGGCATCGAGTCTGATTTCATCCTCAAGATGCACGAGGGGAGGCCCAACATCGTAGATGGCATTATGAACGCGGAGATTCAGCTCGTAATAAACACGCCCAGCGGTAAGCTGAGCAAGTACGACGATTCCTACATACGCAAGGCGGCTATCCAGTACAAGGTCCCCTACATCACTACCCTAGCCGCTGCTATTGCTGCCGGCAGAGGTATTGAGGCCTACCGGCGGGGACACGGTAGCGTCAAATCATTGCAGAGCTACCATGAGGATACCAAATAGCGGGGAGGACGCTTTTTCAGAAAGGCTTCCCCATGTTTTTAAAGCTCTCCTCGTAGATAATCGCCAAAATACCGAAAAATCTCCTCTTCAAGATTTCTCAATGTCCCTATACGGATACCCTGCCAGGCGCTGTGTTTGGATTCTGGAGGATGATCGAGGCGAGGAAGTATCCTCTTATCTTCACCTGCTTGTGGGAATAAGGTATAGCTCTTTTCCTTTCCTCATCTCATCTTATCATAATCGAAGGCGAAGGGTCCCTTCTCCCCTCTGCCTAAGGGCATTGATGGGGGGAAGCGAAAAGGCCATTCGCCTGGCATTGAAGGAGGCAGGCAGAAACCCTATAATATTACTATGAACGAGAGATCATCCCGTGATCAACATATCGGCCTCTTTTTCGGATGTACCATCCTCCTCTTTAAAGAACTCCGCAGTGCCCTGGAGGCCTTTTTCCGAAAGGCAAGGATTCCATATGAACCTTTGGGCATTGACCAGTGCTGTGGTATCCCCCTGCTTCTCGCCGGATTGCAGAAGGAAGCTGAGCAAAATGGGAAAAGACTGGTAGAGGATATCTCCCACAAGGGTGTCTCGACGCTGGTAACCAGTTGCCCTCATTGCTTCAGGGCGTTTTCCAGCGAGTTCCCTCATCGGTTCGGCCTATCGACCTCGTTTAAGACACTCCATTTTACCCAATTTGCCGCCGATCTCATCCAGAAGGGGAGAATCATATTGAGCAAATCCGTTAACCTGGAATTGGCCTATCACGACCCATGCTATCTTGGGCGAATGGGCGAAAAGATCTATCGGGAGCCTAGGGAGATTTTGGCATCCATCCCAGGACTGAAAATGGAGGAAATGGAACGGAACCGCGATCAGGCCACGTGCTGCGGTGGAGGGGGATTGGTCAGGGCCTACCTGCCTATCCTATCCTCGGCGGTTGCTCAGGAGAAGATCGAATCTCAGGCACGAGATACCGGTGTTGCCGGAGTCGTATCCTCCTGCCCCTTCTGCTATTTCAACTTGAAGGAAGGATCAGAGGAGGTCGATGGGGGGAAAATCGGGGTCTATGATTTGGTGGAACTTCTCGTCCGATCCATGGGGGACCCTCAAGATGAATGATGTAAGCCGTAGTTTTGCCGAATTTAAGAAAACCATCTATAGGGCTGTCGACGATGAGGCTCTTCGATCAGCGCTGCGGAAGGCGGTACGGTCATTCCGTGAAAATCGGGATAAAGCCCTGAGGCAGTTCCCCCAGGTAGAGGAGCAGCGAAAAATCCTCATGGACAAAAAGGAAGAGGCCCTTACCCATCTCGACGAGATGATCGAGAAATTCAGCGCTGCGGCCGAGAGAATGGGGATAAAGGTCCACATGGCGGGGAACACCCGGCAAGGTCAGGAGATTATCAAGGGACTCGTTGGCTCGAAAAAGCTCATCGTAAAGGGGAAATCCATAACCTCGGAGGAGTTGGATCTCAACGATTGCCTGCAAGAAGCGGGGAACGAGGTATATGAAACTGACCTTGGCGAGTTCATCGTGCAGCGTCTTGGTGGAAAACCCATGCATATCCTTGCCCCAGCCGTAAATATCTCTAAAGAACGAGTTGCCGAGCTTTTCTCAGAACTTGCGGGGAGGGAATTCTCCCCTGATCCAGCGGAGTTGACTCGGTTTGCCAAGGATTTCTTGAGGGAGAAATTCTTCCGGGCTGATATCGGCATGAGCGGAGCCAATGCAGTCACGGCCGATACGGGCTCCATCTTTCTCATCGAAAATGAGGGAAATATCCGCTTCGCCACCAATGCACCCCCTATCCATATCGCCGTGGTTGGGATCGAGAAGATCCTCCCCACCCTGGCCGATGGGACCCTCTTGGTGGAGGTAGTCTCCCGGTATGCGGGCTACTATGCGCCGAGCTATGTCTCCATCATTTCGGGCCCCAGCAAAACAGGCGACATTGAGAAGGTCACCATTTGGGGAGTCCACGGGCCAAGGGAGGTCCATGTGATCCTCCTGGACAATGGCCGAAGGGAGGTTGCCAGGGATCCCGTGCTCAGGCAGATGCTCTCCTGTATCCACTGTGGGGCATGCATGTACGAGTGCGCCGTATACCCCATTGTAAGCGGATATTGGGGACATATATACATGGGGGGAATCGGTATTCCCTGGACGGCCCTTATCGCCGGCGGTTGGGAGGCTGCCGCTCCCATGGCATATGCCTGCACTCTCTGTGGGAGATGCCGCGAATTCTGCCCCATGGAGATCGGTACACCGGAGATCGTAGAAAGACTGAGGGAGGAGATGACCCAAAGGGGATATCTCCCCAATTATGTCAAGGAGATGGCCCAAAAAATATTGACCAAGGGGACCCCGTATTAATTGCAAAGGGAGGTAATCAGATAAGATTCCCCAGGGAATCGAAGCTCAGGGTTTGTGGCTTTCCCTCTGCTTCTATCCCTTTTCCTCCTACGTTACCCAATAATGACTCCGAAATGCCCAGTTCTCCAAGTTCCCGGGTATTCTTTATCCTAACGATGGTTGCCTCTTTTCCATTAAACCACTTGAGGGCAGTATCGATGGCCTCCTTATCGCTCTCTAAGACGATGGGAATTTTTGCGCCTGTCCAAAACCCTGCGGTACGTGCGTTGGCATAGGTCTTGGCGTAATCGATCTTTTCCGCCAATCGTCTTGTAGTCAAATCCGCCATACCCACCCCCATGGCGTTTCCCTCTGATTCGGAGGACAGATCAAGGACGATCAAACACCCAAAATCCGGTTTCCTCTCCCCCCCGATCCTCCTCCACATGCCGATGACATTGGTATCCATTCCGATTCCGCTGATATCCTTTCCCATCTGCTCTACGATCAGGATGTCAATCGGATCGAAGGGAAGTTTCGGGATGAGCTCCTTAGATCGGGTCAAAAGGGTTCTGTCGATCTGCTCAAACTGTTGGGGAAGGGCTGCCTTGATCTCCATGGTTTCACCCAGGGAGTTTTCGAGAATGGCAATCCCCAGGAGCACAGGGGCCTTCTTCAGGATAATTCGAGCTGCCCGGGGAATGCCATCTCTCAGACCATATCGATGCATAACCTCAGCCCCCCTGTGTTTGCCGAGGCCAACGCAAAGCATTTTCATCAGGCCGCTTTCGATCTCCCCCTTGAAGGCGGTATGGGGTTTAACGCGGTTGATTACCACGATTCCGCGGGAATGAAGGGCCTTGCTGTCAAAGTATATAGGCCCACCCCCTTCCATCTCCCCCAATATTACCACCTCCATGGAGGAGACAACGGGGACGCCCACGGTTCCCTCTGAAATTCCCATGGTCTTGAGAAGGTCTCTCTGCCCCGGAGCTGTTGCTCCTCCGTGGCTTCCCATGGCTGGGACGATAAATGGCCTCATACCGGCATCCCGAAAGATCTCAACGGTCTTTCTGACGATAGGGATGAGATTTCTTATCCAACGACTCCCCACGGCAATGGCGATTTCGGACCCAGTTGGCAGATCCCTGAGTAATCTTACCCCCTCGACCTCCTGGACCACCTTCCCCTCCACATCTTTTATGTGGTTTTTTTCGAATATCTGCCGAACCCTTATCATCTTCGGATAATCCATCTGCCCTTCATCTCCTCGAATCGAAATAGTGCCCTTTCATCAAAGATAAAAGAAAAAAAAGGGGTCATCGACCCCTTCTGAAATTCAGGTTTACGACCATCGGCTATAATCCCGGGATAGCGCCATCAGGACTTCCTCGAGGTCTTGGTCATGAAATGGGTAACGAGTTGTTTCACCTGTCCTCCCTTGCAGCGCGGGCAACTGATCTTCCCCTTTTCATATTCCCTTAAACTCAGCATGGTGCTAAATTCCTTCTTGCATTTCTTACATTGAAAATCATAAGTAGGCATGGTCATCCCCCCTTTATTACTCTCCCTTTCTCCCTTTCGGAATTATACCAACCCCCTCAATTGATGATCAAAATCAAGAAATGGGTCGCCTCGCCCGTGGTCCCTGAAAAAGGTCTTCTTCATATAATACAAGGCTCCAACGTAAAACTCGAAATTCTTCGAGAGTTCTGAATAGAGCCGCGACCCCGGGCGATACAGAGTTTTATGGTATTGGCTGACGGTTTGGTATGCCTTTCTCCCCTCCTCCAGGTAAAGGTCCAAACAGGATTGTTTCTCAACCCACTCCCGAAATATCCCCGTCATAAAGAGGATATAATCGCCGATATGCTTGCGAATCTCTTTCTCCCGGTCCCACTGCTCAGAGTACCACGAAAGATTAGCCTCCAGGAGCATTTCTACAGCGGTTTCCAGCCTTCTCCCCTGGAAATCCCTTATCCGATAGAGATTTTCAGTACGGGTGAAATGAGCCAACAGGAGGGAAAGGTAATCGGCAACCTCCACATCCTTGATTCCCAGATCCCGAAAGCTTCTCCGTATCAGCCAATTAAAGAAAGCCAATAATCTTGGTATCGTTGTACCTGATACGCTTGTTTTCATTGGTGATGGAACGATCAATAAAGATCCGTATAGTAATTAATATAAGAGCCCGCAATTCGATGTCAATAGAAAAGCAGATCGGAGTTTCCGTCCTTTTTGAAGGACTCCGTTGTTACTACGAGTGATGTGCTGGATGTACGGAACCCCTATAGAAGGGGAGCAGGATGGGGAGTGAGAGGAAGTCCTTATACGGTACTGCCCCGGGCCCTTGTCTCCTTTCCTATGAGCCTTCTCTGCCTGTGGAGGAGGGCTTCTCTCTCTGAAAAGCTCAGGTAATCCAATGTCTCAAAGGCCCTTCGAACCATCTCCAGGGCTTTCGAATAGTCTTTGACTCGGTGTTCGTAATACTTGGCTAACTCCACATAGGGGAAGGAACTTCGGCTCCCATCCCAAGAGATCATGTCCTCCCAGAGTAAAGCGCTCCTCTTCCACTGGCATCTCTTCTTATATGCTAAGGAGAGAACCCTCATGGCTTCCCACTGGAGTGGTTCGTCGCAGAGCTTGGAGGCCTCTTCAAGGCATCCGATAGCCTTTTCAATCGTCCCGTGCTCCATGAACAACTTCCCGAGGATCACATGCTCGATCCCCCTTTTCGAAAGGACCGTCAAAGGCTCATGATAGGTCACATGGATTCGATGGGCCAAGCTCACCATGGAAAGGATATCCATCCTATTGTGGTGAAATACGGGGCTAATCTTACGGGCATCTCCAGTCCTAATGAAATCGAAGTAGAGGGAAGGTATCAGCTCCGAAGGGATATCGTCTTCACGCTGGACGTCTAGTAATTGGGCCTCCAAGGTCACCAATCGACAGTTATGACATACCCTTCTCCAGATCTTCCTTGAGGGAAACAACAGGTCGTAATTCGCCTTATCGGCAAAGGAGGCGCTCAGCCTGGAGAGGATAAACCGGGTTTCCAAAAGGGGGATATCGAAAATCTTTCCGTTGAAGGTCACCAGAAAATCGTACTGATCTAAAAGCTCTCCCAACAGGAAGAGCATGGCCTTTTCCTCCGCATGATTTCGCATGAAGAGCTGTTGAACGGTAAACCCTCCACCCCGAAAGGAACCCACTCCAACCATAAAGGCGTAAGTCCCTGTGCCCCCCGCTAACCCCGTCGTCTCCGTATCGAGGAAGAGGGTCCGGGCAAAATCGATGTCCCTGAGCCTTTCGTCCTTAGTTATACGATGGGCGGGGTAGTGGGGGACTTCTAATAACTCTCCCAGGAGAGTAGCTCCGTGTCGATACCCGGAACCATAGGTCTCCCGTGTCGCGAAGATCTCACCATAGGGGGTGGAGAGGAACTGACCATCCACCAGCTCCTCAATGGATTTCCCCCGGGGAGGATATGCGTCTGCGGTCGCTGCAACCCTCCTCGGTATGGCAAGCCGTTCCAACTGCCTCCTTAAATCGGATAGTACCCGAGCCCTCTCCCCATTGCCTTTCCGAGGGGAGAGGGAATCCAATTTATCCCTTATCTTCACATTTATCCCTTATGTTCACATTTATCCCTTATCTTCACCGTTCTCCAATGCCCTTTCAAGTAAAGACAGGGCTATTTCTTTGGATTTCGTCCCCATTTGCCCGGTGGGGCCAACACATGACGGACACCCGGATTGACACCCGCAGCGGGAGATCAGCCTCAAGGTATTCCCCAAGATCTCCCGATTTCCATCGAAAAGCTGAGGGCTAAACCCTATCCCCCCCGGATAATTATCGTAAATAAAGAGGGTTGGCTCGAAGGGATCGATACCATCTATGGAAACCTCCTCCATTCCCGTCTTAGATTTGTAAACGCCCCTGCTCTCCCGGGATAACCTTGCAAACCAGCGGGCTCCCCGATCACCTACAGAACGCTGGATATCGTTGATATCGCACATGAGATGAAGTGAAGCGATATAATGTAATGCGTATGCTATACCCAATACGCCGTCGATAATCTCCCATCGATTGAACGGCATGTCATCCAAAATCCTTCTCGGGAAGGTGAGCCAATATGAGGTGGTATGCATCTGCTGATCGGGAAGGTTGACCTTGCCATAACCCACATTCTCCGAGGTATAAAATTTGATCTTCTTAAAGCCCACCACCTTAGTGGATACAGCCACCTCGCCGTGTTCGACCGAGATCCCGCATTCCCTCTTCTCCTCAAAGCCCTCCAAGATTGAAACATCGGTGTAGCTTACGGCATCGGTATAGTAGTCGGCCTTGCTTCGCTTGACATAGGCCTTTCGGTTTTCATAGTCCAGCTTCTCAACCTGGTAGAGTTCCGACTCGCAGATATAGACAGCTCCTTCATGCAGAGTGGTATGGGCGCTCGTGAAATCGACCTCAGCGATGACTTTGCCCTTTGCGCTTTCAGTGATGTCGATAACCAGGAAATTCTCCTCCGATACGCTCCTCAAGTTGATCCCGTCGGCCGGGTAGACATCCTGCATCCAATGCCACCGATCCTCAAGATGATGGACAACCCCCCTTTCCTCCAGATACTCGAGTATCTCACGGAGATTCTCCCGCCCAAAGCTCTCTCCATCCTTGAAGGGAAGCTCGAATGCCGCACACTTGATGTGGCTGAGGAGGATAAGCAGGTTGTCGGGATTGATGAGGCCATGTTCGGGGGATCTTCCAAAAAAATAGTCGGGGTTTTCCATGATGAATTGATCCAGGGGAAGGCTTCGCCCGATCAAAACCGCCAGGGAAAGGCCCGATCGCCTCCCCGCCCTGCCCGCCTGCTGCCATGTGCTGGCAATGGTCCCCGGGTACCCCGCAATAATCGAGACATCCAACCTTCCGATGTCGATCCCGAGCTCCAAGGCATTGGTGGTAACCACTCCTAACACCTCCCCCTTCTTGAGCCCTCTCTCAATCTCCCTTCGGGCCCTGGGAAGGTATCCCCCTCGGTACCCCCTGACGAAATTCCTATCCCCCTTTTCCCGTTCTACCCGGTCTTTCAGATATTTGGTTAACACCTCCACGTTGAGCCTACTGGTGGCAAAGATGATGGTCTGAATTCCCCCTTGGATAAATGGGTACGAAAGGTTCCTTGCGGCACCGAGGTGGCTTCCCCGAATACCTAGTTCCCTATTGACTATAGGAGGGTTATAAAGGAGGAAGAGTTTTTCCGATGAGGGAGCCCCGTTTTGATCGATGAGTTCAACGGGCCGACCAATCAGTTTCTCCGCCAACTCCCCGGGGTTGGCAATCGTGGCGGAACAGCAGATAAACTGAGGCCTCGAGCCATAGAAATCGCAGATGCGCCTCACCCTCCGGAGCACGTTGGTCATGTGGGATCCGAAGACTCCGCGGTAGGAGTGAAGCTCATCAACGACGATGTATTTCAGGTTTTGAAAGAGTTTGATCCATTTTGTGTGGTGGGGAAGGATGCCGGTATGAAGCATATCCGGATTGGTGATCACGATGTCCCCTCGAGCCCGAATAACCTTTCGAGCATCCTGTGGGGTATCCCCATCATAGGTGAAGGTACCGATGGGCTTTCCCGTTGCCTCAACCAACTCCTGAAGCTCAGTCATCTGATCTTGGGATAGCGCCTTCGTCGGAAAGAGGTAGATAGCCTTAATGGATGGATCGTTCAATTTATCATTGACGATGGGGAGGTTATAACAGAGGGTTTTTCCTGAGGCTGTAGGCGTGACCACCACGACATCTTTTCCGGTAAGAACGGCATCAAGGGCCATCCCCTGGTGGGAGAAGAGCTTCGTTATCCCCCTCTTTTTAAGGGCGTCTATCAACCGCTCATCGATGGAATCGGGTATTGCTACATACTTTCCCCCCCGTCCCTTCAACCTCTCCATATGGACAATACATGGGGCGATCTCCTTTGAGGAACTCCATCCCTTGACGATCTCTTCGATGGACACCCGTTTTGCCTTAAAATAATTCAATTGAATTTTTTGAATTTATACCTAATTTGCGTTGAGATGTCAATGAAAATCCGATTCATCTCCTGCGTAAAATGGCAACGGTAGCCCCCCACCCTCCTGAAGTAGGAGGGGCCAGGGTGAAAGATTGGACGAGGTGGGATTTTTCAAGAAAGGAATGGACCCTTTGCCGCTGAATTCCCATCCCCTTACCATGAATGATCCTTACCTCATATATCCCTGCA
>Ga0209427_10005396_pt1 | contig 14662 bp, 10 predicted proteins | sample DeeMarSWOR136_30_FD_187465 | JGI IMG/M metagenome (GOLD analysis project Ga0209427, IMG submission 187465) | Marine sediment microbial communities from White Oak River estuary, North Carolina - WOR-1-36_30 (SPAdes) (version 2) | ecosystem: Environmental > Aquatic > Marine > Intertidal zone >...
TACAGAATATCTGTCATCCGGCTTGAAAGATCGCAGCATATTTGCAACAGAAAATCTTGATGGTCGTACTCATGCGGTAATGAGCATTCCTTCGGTCCGTGCGTTGCGGGATTTTGGGCCGGTCAATGTTCCACCGGGCCGTTATTTTGTTATGGGCGATAACAGGGACAACAGCAAGGACTCAAGACATTTCGGATTCGTGCAAAGACGAACAATAGTCGGCAAAGCGACGGGAGTTATTGTATCTTTTGATATTACCGATAATTATCAGCCGCGATTGAAAAGGTTTTTTGACTCTCTGAATTAGCCGTTTTTTAATCGAATATATAGCTTTTCTTAATAAAACCACCGTTCATAATTTAACACTTCCGTTTTCTGGTAGATTATATTTTTTGTGGCAAAAAGATTAAAACCAGTGTAATCTGTTCGAGCTAAAGCCAAGAATCTAATCCCTGTTTTGCATGAATGGCGTAATTAAGGGATTTGAGAAAGGATTTTATCATTGAACCAGAATGCTTATCGTAAATTGGTTTCAGGTGGAAGCACCGGGCCGGGAGCGGCTCTTTTGCGTTTTTTATTAGGAATAGCCTCCCGGATATACGGAATTATAATCAGACTGCGCAATTTTTTATATTCAAAAAAGTGGTCGAAGATACATCGTGCAGAAGTCCCGGTTATAAGTATAGGAAACATAACAACCGGTGGAACAGGTAAAACCCCCCTTGTAATCTGGCTATGTAAACAGATAATTTCTGATTCCCAGTTCCAGATTTCAAATTCGCAGTGCGCGATACTTACACGAGGCTATAAGGCAGCGAAAAACTCGGGAGGTGAATCCGGCGGTTACGGGGATGAGCCAGCTGTTATTGCTCAGAGCTGTCCCGGGATTCAAGTGGTTGTGAATCCAGACCGTATTGCAGGAGCGGTGGAGGCCATCAGCAGATTCGGCGCAAAGGTGCTCATCATGGATGATGGATTTCAACATCGCCGACTGGGCAGAGACCTGGATATTGTGGCGATTGATAGCACGGTGCCATTCGGCTATGGCAGGCTTCTTCCTGCGGGGCTGCTGCGAGAACCTGTATCTTCGTTGAAGCGGGCTGATGCTGCTGTTATTACGAGGAGTGACCAAGTCGATGAATCTGAACTGATCCAAATTGAAGAAAAGCTAAATCAGATAAATCCTGAAACGATAATTGCCAGGTCAATACACGCCCCCATTTATGTAAAATCTATAGACGATAGAGAAATCAGCCTTGAAGAGCTGAAAAACAAAAGAATTTTTGCCTTCTGCGGAATAGGCAATCCGGATGCTTTTTTCAATACGGTTGTCGGGCTTGGAGCAGAACTTGCCGGCTCGAAAATCTTTGATGACCATTATCATTACACGGATGATTGCTTGGCGGATATTTACGAGAATGCCCGACGTCTTCGTGCAGAATTGATACTGACGACCCAGAAAGACCGGGCTTCTTTTTCGCCATCGGCGATGACAAGTGCGAACAAAGATATTAATTTTGCACATTTAGAAATTGAATTTCGTTTTATTAGCGGTGAAGATAAAATAACGCAGTTGATTAAAAACGCACTGGCAGGTAGAATCTAAAAAACAGAAAACATCACATACGCCAAAAGTTACAAAAAGGCGATAGTACAGAGGATATGGTCCTATAATAAAGATGTACGAAGAACTGCTAAAGACGGTAACGAACCTGGGATCGCCGAATATTTTGCTTGTCGGCGACTTCATGCTCGACGTTTATACTTACGGCGATGCGCTCAGAATAAGCCCTGAGGCGCCGGTGCCGGTACTGAAGGTAACCGATACGGAGTACAGATGCGGCGGTGCAGGCTCAGTTGCTGCAAACCTTACTGACCTTGGAGCAAAAACTTTTTGTCTTGGTGTTATTGGAGAAGACCCGAACGGCCAAAAGATAAAGGATGAGCTGACAAAACTTGGCGTTGATATAAGCGGATTACTTACTGTAGTGGGCCGCCCTACTATCAGCAAGCAAAGACTTATAGGTCTGGCGCAGCATCGTCATCGCCAACAGTTAATGAGAATAGATGAAGAAAATACGGAACTGTTATCTAATGAGCAGTATGAAAAGATTTTGCATTCTTATGAAACTAAATTATCGGAAGCTGATGTCGTTTGTCTACAGGATTATAACAAGGGTCTACTCAACCCGGCTCTTTGCAAGCAAATGATACGGATTGCATCGAAAGCAAGGAAAAAAGTTCTCGTTGATCCCTGCCTGGGTGGTGACTATTCAAAATATGTGGGTGCTACAGTCATTACGCCGAACCGCCAGGAGGCGTCAACAGCGGTTGGTTTCGATATAAATAACACAGAGGATGCCCGTAGAGCAGCAGAGAAGCTGCTAAGTGATTTTCAGTTCGAGGCTGTGGTAATTACTCTTGATAAGGAAGGTGCGTATCTTAAAACAAATGAGTTAAGCGAATTAGTACCGGCCCGGCCTCGCAGTGTATATGACGTCACCGGTGCCGGTGATATGGTTTTGGCAACGCTTGCGATAACTGTGGCGTCCGGCCACGATTATAAAAAAGCCGTACAGTTGTCCAATATCACTTCCGGTATTGAAGTTGAGAAATTCGGTGCCGCAACGGTTACTATTCCTGAAATTATAAATGAAATCATAAGTGAGGACCGCGGCAAGAGTGGTAAGTTACAGTCGGTTGAATCTTTAGCAGACCAACTTACCTTGCTGCGCAGACAAAACATCAATATTGTCTTTACCAATGGCTGTTTTGATGTGGTTCATAGAGGGCACGTCGAGTTTCTGAAATTCTGTAAGTCGCAAGGTGACATATTGGTTGTCGGCCTCAATAGTGATAGTTCGGTAAAAGACATTAAAGGGCCCGATCGTCCGATTAACAACCAGTATGACAGGGCCGCTGTCTTGGCTGCATTGGAAACGGTTGATTACATTACAATCTTCGATGAGCCGGACCCGCTCAGCCTAATCAAACAAATAAGGCCCCATATATTAGTGAAAGGTGAGGATTGGGCTAAGAAAGGTGTCATCGGTCAGGAGTTTGTTGAATCTTACGGCGGTAAGGTTGTTCTCGCCCCGCTTGTTGAAGGCAAAAGCACCACTACAACAATCGAAAAAATGAAGGCTTTGAAGAATTCACATAACGAAAAACGACACCAAACAAAGTCCTCTGAAAGAATTTCCTGATGAACGAAAGTACAAGAAAACAGATTATTGATATCATAGAAACGCATCAGAGGATGGTTATTGAACTTCGCGAAAGCGGCATTGAAATACTCACAGCGGCCGCAGAGGCCATAATAAAGTCATTTAATCAAGGCGGCAGAGTATATCTTTGCGGCAACGGAGGCTCAGCGGCAGATGCTCAACACGTCGCCAGCGAGCTTGTTGGCAGATTCGAACACCAGCGCAGAGGATTACCAGCTATCGCCTTGACAACTGATACATCCGTGATAACATCTATTGCCAATGACTTCGGCTATGAAAATGTGTTTGTCAAGCAGGTCGAAGCGCTGGTTAAGGAAGGCGATATCTTCTGGGCCATTTCGACCAGCGGGACTTCGATAAACATTGTCGAGGCGGCTCAATTAGCTAAAGAAAAAGGAGCCTGCATACTGGCTTTCACCGGCAAGACGAATAGTAAGCTGGAACGGATTGCTGATATCTGTTTTTGTGCTGATGGTTCTACCGCACGTGTTCAGGAAATTCACCAGCTTGGTTTTCATATAATTTGTAAGCTTGTAGAACAGAATTTTTGCGAATAGTTAATTAAAGAAATAAATATGTCAAACAAAGCAATATTTTTAGACCGTGATGGCACTCTAATTGAAGACCCGGGCTATCTCAATCATCCCGAACAGGTAAAACTGCTGGAAGGCGTTGCTGAGGCACTTATCGAGCTTCGAAATATGGGATATATGCTAATAGTTACCACTAATCAATCGGCTGTCGCGAGAGGGATTGTCAGTGAAAAAATTCTTGGTGAAATCCATAACCGTCTGAGGCAACTTTTGGCCGAAAGGGGAGCGTATTTAGACCAGATTTATTACTGTCCCTACCATCCCGATGGAGTTATTCCAAAATACCGCAAAGAAAGCGAATGGCGTAAACCTAATCCGGGGATGTTGCTTGCCGCAAGTGAGGATATGGATATCGACCTTAGCCAGTCCTGGAAAATCGGCGATAGCAGCCGTGACATTGAAGCCGGTTTACGAGCCGGCTGCAAAACTATATTAGTCACCCGCTTGTCACGATACACAACTACCTACGGCAAACCAGACGAGGCAAAACCTGATTACAAGAGTGTAAATATGAAGGAGGCGGTAAATATCATTAAACAATATCACCGCTCTTCCAACGATGTGAAAGCCCGAATACAGCCGGCTACAGAACCTGAACAAGCTCCAACTACAAAACCTGAAGTCCAGTCAGCTACAGAGACCAAACTCAAGTCAACTACGGATACCGAACTTAAGACAGATACAGAACCCGAAACACAACAGGTTCCGGAACTCGGACCTCAACCGGTCCCGGAATCCGAGCCACCGTTGGTCCCGGAATCGGAAACCAAGCCAGCCAAAAAGTCCAAAACCAAACTTGCTGCAAAACTCAAAACAAAGTTGGCCAAAAAGAAAAAATCAAAATCGACTAAGGAGCCCAAAGCCAAGCCATCACCGGAAATAACTGAGCAACCAAATCAAAAGCAAGAAAATCATATAGAGCAAGACGTCTCCCCTGAGAAGACCAAACAACTGCTTAATAACATTTTTGAGCAACTAAAAGGCATGCAACGGGCCAATATGTTCGATGAATTTTCCATAATAAGACTGACGGCCGGAGCTTTGCAAATTATTGTGCTGTTTTGCCTGCTGATGACAATATGGCTTCTAATGAGACCAGCCAGACAAGACAATTCGGTTTTAATTTCACTCGGATTTGCTATGGTCCTACAGATGATGGCGCTAACCTTTTACATTATGCAGGGTCGAAAATAGTAACTCCTGAGGCGTGAAGCATATCTCTTAATGCCAAATACAAGATGCGAAATGCAAAAGATGCAAAACGAGACTTCATCCTGGCTTGTTCGTTTTTAGGCGATATTTCATGCGCACTCTGTGACAGGCCAATCTGCAAAAAGTTTGATTATTCTTGCATGCAGACAATCACGCTTGAGAAGATTTGTGACGCTGCAAAAAGTTACTTGAAAATATAACCTTAAAAAAAGATGGCTATGCGTGATCAAAAGTTTACAAGAATCTCCAAATCATACTTCATCGACTCCGACTATAAAGAGGGATTTAGTGAATTAGGTCTGACTTCAATTGACGCCGTCTTTTCATTTAATACCGGCAGAAATTTATCTAAAAAGAATCTTGCGAGATATCGCACGCGTCTTGAGTTTGAAATAAAATCACCTGCGGTCACTGTATTTTTGAAACGCTACGACAAACCGCCGGTTTCAGTTCAGCTTAGAAGCTGGCTCGCGGTTCACAGACGGCTAAGCTGCGCCGCCTTTAGTGTTAATTCGGCAAACGAACTGACGGCAGCGGGAATCAATACACCGAAAACTCTTTTCTATGGCGAGCAGTGGGGTACTTTCTTCGAGAAAAGAAGTTTCATAATCACTGAAAAAATTCCAAACGCCGAATCATTAGAACGAAAATTGCCCGATTGTTTTGACGATCCGACTACAGTTAATAAATTGAAACTTAGGAGAAACTTTATCGCTCAATTAGCTTCGTTTATAGGAAAATTTCACGATACCGATTACCGTCATCGAGACCTTTACCTTTCACACGTATTCTATAGTGATAATGGCGATTTTTACTTGATAGATTTGGCACGAGCCTTTAAGCCAATCTTTCTACGCCGGCGATTTCGGACAAAGGACATTGCCCAGCTATATTATTCGGCCCCAGCCAGGTATTTTTCAAGAACCGACCGGCTGCGTTTTTACTTTAGCTATACCGGCCAGGATGTCAAACTGACCGATAAAGATAAAACATTTATTCGCAAAGTAATCAATAAGGTAAAGCGGATGGCAAAGCATGAAATAAAATACGGGAGAGAAGCACCGTTTAAAAGTTGATGGATTTCAGCTATAATTTTACAATGAAGAAGAAAATCGCAATCATAATAGAACGTGCAAATATTGCCCTGGGGGGAGCTGAACGCTCGGTTTTCGAACTTGCCGCCGCACTAAAAGCGCATGGCCTTGAAGTTGACATACTTGCGGCAAAAGGGCAAACAAATACCAGAAGCATCCATATTTTATGTCAGAATAGTCACGATAAGCGCGCTCATTTCTCCATTTTTTCAAAGGCAATAAAAAAGCATCTATCGGAAAATCACTACCACCTAATTCACAGTGTTTTACCCTTCGACAACGCCGATGTTTACCAACCGCGTGGCGGCACATACATCGAATCCATTTTGCGCAATGCCGTCAGCTATCAAAACAAACTTGTTGAGTCTTATAAAAGAATGACGGCTTTTACAAACTTTCGCCGAACGACGCTCCTGCGTGCGGAACGAAAACTGTGCAGAGAATCGAACGGGCCCGTAATTGCTGCGATCTCACAATATGCTGCCGAGCAGTTCAAACAACACTATGGCGTTGCTAACAGGCGGATAGTGGTTATACCCAACGGTATAAGAATTAATAAGCGAATCAGCACAGTTGTAGCCGGCAAACTACGAACGCAAATATTGGCCCAGCTCGGTCTAAAGGAAGCTGATGAACCGGTCCTTTTTCTATTCGTGGCCAACAATTTCAGATTAAAGGGATTGGCTGTTCTACTGAAAGCAATGTCTGCCCACAGCGAAGCGCCACGTTATAAAACCAGTCGACAGGCTTATTTAATTGTCGCCGGCAATGGCAAAACACAAAAGTACCGTCGGCTCGCAAAAAAACTTAATGCATCTATGGCGGAAAAAAGAATCGTTTTCCTTGGACCAATCAGGCACATTCAAAACGCCCTGTCTATAATCGATGTCGCGGTTTTGCCCACCTTCTATGATCCATGTTCGCGTTACATTCTCGAAGCATTAGCGGCCGACAAGCCGGTAATAACTACAAAATTCAATGGTGCCAGCGAGCAGTTTATTGATAATCGGCACGGCAAAGTGATAGATACTCCAGATGATGTCTCGGCCCTGGCCGAAGCCATAGGCTATTTCACGGATACGAATAATATCCGGAAAGCATCTGAATCAATTGTAGCAGATAATCTCAAAGAACAAATTTCCATCAATCGTGTCGCTGAGCAGCTAATATCTCTTTACGAATCTATATTACAAAGGAAAGACCAAACATAATGTACGTGATATTAGCACTTGCTGTTATACCGTCGTATTTGCTCGGTTCTATACCATTTGGAATTATTATAGCCAAAGCCAAAGGTAAAGATCTTCGCAGTATCGGTTCGGGCAATATAGGCGCAACAAATGTTGCGCGTGCTTTAGGTAGAAGATGGGCATATTTTTGCTTCGTGCTGGATGTGCTAAAAGGCCTTGCCCCCATGTTGGTCGTTAGAACCCTTATAGTAGTGCCCAATCTAACTTCCGGCTTGCTTACTTTATGGCTTTTAGTAGGTTGTGCCTCTATTTGCGGCCATATCTTCCCCATATACCTGAAATTCAAAGGCGGTAAAGGTGTTGCAACCAGCCTCGGCGTAGCACTTGGTCTCTGGCCTTATTATACAATTTGCGCCTCACTTGTTTTTGTAATCTGGGTCCTCGTCGTTCTGGTATCTCGGTATGTTTCCCTAGCTTCGATTACCGCTTCCATTGCTTTTCCCCTCATATTGGTTTTGGCGATATTGCTGACACCCGGCTGGCATTTTGCTAATCTGTGGCCATTACTTATTGCGGCAACTGCAATCCCGCTGATGGTTATTACCAGGCACAGAGAAAATATAAAACGACTTCTTGCAGGGACCGAAAACAAAGTCCTTAACCGCCAAGTCTCCGGTTAAGATTTGGACTCATCTTCTTAAAAACAATGTTCCGATGCCGAAAAGAAAAAACGCTGCCAGCTCAGGGATGAAAACAGCTTCTATTTTACGTTGGGCGGAACGTTCCAAAAAGGAGGGTCATCAAACCGGACCGCGACACGGTGCCGACTTTCATTCAATTCATCGATTCGGAAAACACAACCCGTGCGAGTAATTTCGTGCATGTCGGAGCAGTCTGTGCCATAACGTGGAACGCTGAAGCGCATAGTTAATTGTTGATCCACTGATGGGCAGTTTACATCGGTATCGCAGATAAAGGCCATCCCCTCGCTGGAAATGTCAACCATAACTGCATGGACAGACGGTTCGCCTGAGCCTTCGGTGAACCAGACTGGCAGTTCATAGTGTAACCTTTTTTCACTTCTTCGCTCTTTTATTTTCTTCATTATTAACGATCCTTAACCTGCAAAATTTACCGTATTAGATTAGAAGTCGGCAGATTTTAGCAGGTGCTTTAGAACGATTATTTAGCAGGACCTAACGCACTAATCGGATTGATTTTGTGATAATTCACCTTCAGGCCATACCGGTGAGGTTGCGACCGGGGATAAATTCGGATTGTATTTTTTCCAGACGACTTCTCCATGGGCCTCTATGATGAAGAGCAGCTTTTGTATGTAAAACAGGTCGGCTTTGCACCAGGGAATGTCGAGGAAACGCTTGAGCTTTTCGGGGGGCTCACGAAGAATCAACGCACGGGCGGCGAAGACTTCAGCAGACATCGTCGGAAACGCAAAAGGACACTCGTTTCGCCACATCGTCTCAACATTCCACGCCAGGTGCCACGTCGGGCGGTGGTAATCGATATAGACGTTCATCAGGTTTTGATGAGTTTTTTTTGCATACTCAGTGCAAAGACGTCCTATTTCAGGGGTCAGGTGCCTCCAACGGCCGAAAATTGTACGAAGAACAGGTACCTGTGTTATAAGCCCCCCGTGAGTGTGAGCAAACTCGTATTCCAAACGCTCGCGAAAAGCCTTTTGGGCAGTGTTTAATCCCTTTTCAACTGCTTTCTCATCATGCACCCGCAATGCTATTCGACAGTATGCAATCAGACCTGCAAGGTTAGCGTTGCGGCAGTCTTCTGCCATATTGTTCGGTGGCTGGTCGATGAGCTTTTGCATAAAATCCCAGTTTTGTTCGATTTTACCCCAGTCACCGGTTACATCCGCCCAAAGCCAGAACACATACAATCGGGCCAAGTCACTTCGGACAATATCATCCCTTACCTGTATCATACTCTCAGGAGGGACATCGTATAAGGACCGGACAGTGCCTTCGTCTGGATTATACCTGCGCTGCCCTACCGGCCCTGCCAAGGGACCACCCTCAGAACTTAGCTTAGAGACATACTGTTTTACATCATGTTGAAGGTCGGGATCTATGTACTTATAGGCCCGCGCAAGTGTATAAAGGATTTCTGTTGGATCGATAAATAACCGATAGCCCTCACGAGGATGCTTGCCGGGAGGAAACAGCAGCGGACGCCACCGGTTGGAAATCAGCTCTTTAACGCATTGCGAAAGCTCTTTCTGATAAGAAACAAACACGTTTCTGTTCTGAAACTTGATAATAGGAACTTCCCAGATGAAACGGTTCAACTCAGCATCCGTAATATCAGAAACCACATTAGCTGCCTGTTGCGCGAGCGGTTGTTTACGAGTACCCGGAATTTTTTCCGGCAGAGCCTTCAGGACATGGTTTAGCCGGCTCATTTCAAGCATATCCCATTCCCATGGTAGTTGCTGTATCTTTTCCCATTCAGCATCAGTCAGTTTAGCAGTAGGTGGTTCGGCGGCTTTGGCCGCCCTGCCTTCCGTCTGCATCCTGTAAGCTATGACGGCAGCGCCGGCGTTGATTTCATGAGTGGGTATATAATAGAAACTATCGCCTGCGATGGAGATGGGAGTGTCGATTACCGAGCCGCCGCCGTAAACAGCGGATCCGCGGGCAAGCCACTCTTTGCCCACAGGAAGAGATTTGCCGCGGAGAATGGCTGCCCATATACCAATGGCTTCACCTGGTTTTGGTTCGTGAATATTGCGACAAAATGGTTCAGGATAACCCTTGAGAGTATCCAAATCCATACCATTGACGTTGTCCTGATGTGTATTGAACAGGACTCTGCCGCCGACGGTTAGCTGGCACTGCTCATCGTGCACGAGCAGGAGGCTGTCATGCCAGCCATAGGTGTGTGACTGGTCCATAATCGGAGTAATGTAACCGGTGGAAGTATCGAGGTATCCAACATTAAGGAAGGGCGAATAGTGTTGGTATCGACTTCGTAACAAAGCCCGAAACTTGACTACTACCTTTCCATCGGGTGTTACGAGGGGTGGTGCACCGGTTCCATTCATGCTCTCGGCATATACTATCGGGGCAACAAATTTCTTCCTGCCCGTATCGGGGTGCAGGACAAAAAACGTTTGATAGATCGGCTGCTCAGTCAGACGTTTACGAATGTAACGGAATTGCGCTTCATACGTGTCAGGCTTTTCCATTACTTCGAAGTTCTGCCGGCGCAGTTGTTCATTCTCTTGTTTGGTGTGACGCCAACTTGCAAAGTCACCAAAGATTTCTTTGACCATATTGTGGAGAATTGGATTGAAAGAATCCAGTGAAATAGAGGGCGTGACTGTAATCATCACGGAACCGTCAGGCGCGACCACGGGATGATAACCACGAAAGCTGACTCCGGGAAGTTTAGCGCTTCGCCATAGCTGTATGCCATTGCGAAAGTCAAACGCGTATACATGCATATCTTCACTGGCAATATAGATCCGGCCTGTCTCTACATCAAGGGCTGGGCTTGAGAGCAGCGGTCCCCCGGTTTTTGCCTTCCACTTGATTCGGCCCGTTTCAGCATCAACAGCATAAAGCACGCCGTCACGGCCACCGATTACAACTACGCCTTCATAAACTAAAGGTGAATTCCATATTGCCGAGCCTGTTTTAACGGACCAGAGGAGACTGCCATCGTTGGCATTGACAGCGTTGATTTTTCCCTCAGCGTTGCCGAAAAAGACTTTATTGTCAGAGACAGCACACGTGTGAAGTATCGCACCACGTGTTTTAAATTGCCAAATGTCTTTGCCTGTGTCACTATCCATTGCATGGAGTCTTCCCGCCATTGTGCCAATGAATACCTTGCCATCTGCAATGACAGGCTGGACGCCGGCCATTAAGCCTTCGTCGGGAAATAATCGGTACCATTTGCGTTCGAAAGGCGGGCGAATCTCCGTAGAGGTTGCTCCGGTTCGCGCTACATCGTGAGCGAGCATAGGCCAATCAGCTTTTGCCGAAGTACGTCCGTAAGAAATGTTGGAAAGACAAAAGCAGAGAATCAAAAATCCTGCCAGGAGTGTCTTTCTTTCCTTTCCCCTAATAAAATTTCTGTTAACAGATTTCATTCGACCTTTATGGGTTTACCTAAAGCGTCAAGAGGCTCTTCGATAATCAGCTTATCACCAAGAGTTTCAGCAAGGTTGGGAAGGTCGTATACGGTCAGCGCTCCGTGGACAGTGTTTACAAGCTGGTCCTGAGACTTGCCCATCTCGACTACATTCGACCATGATACTAAAGAACGTATGAGCTTGACCGAATCGAACAATTCCGGTTCGAGGGCTGCAGCGTGCAGGGCCGGAATTCCAACAACGTGACCAATTGCAATCAGGGAAACGGGACCGGGATGTTTTTGTTTCGAAAGACCCGCAAAAATCAGTATGTCCTCGGCTCTCATCCCGACGTAAGAACGCCCGAGCACATAAGCGATATAAAAATCCTGACCATCAGTGCCAAAATAAGGCATGAAATAACTTTGGCCGACTCCATGAGTTTCACCAACGCCGCGTATATCCACTGCCACCACCAACCGGCCGGCCTTTACAAGCTTCTCGATAGGCCCACCGGGCTCTGCGTCTGCTGCCTTGCCTTTCTCGTGAAGATATATTACTGCGCCCTTCTCAATTTCCCCGGAGGGCGCAAATATCAGTGCCGGCAAATAAATGCCTTCCTCCGGTTTGATGACAATTTTTTTAATGTGATAACCATCCCTCTTAATGATACCGAGTTCCTCTTCTTCCGGCCTGGGAATCTCCGAAAGCCTGCGAATACCGGCAACTTTACGTACCTTATCCAACATTTCAGAACGTTCAGCCGTGGTCCAAAGTCTTTTTCTGTGTTCAGCTAAATCTTTTTCATATTCTCGATTTAAGTCATAAACCGAGCGAGCTTCCTCGATAAGCATGACCTGGCCGTCCGGAGTACACTGCATTTCCTTTTCGCTGAGCGGTTTAATATCCGTCTCCGTAATTGGTTTATCCTTACCGAGCAGCCATCGCGACATCCATCGCACCACGCCCTCTCTGGCCTGCTGGTTGTAATTATGTGTGGCATCGTTTTCTAACAGGTCGATGCGTTCGGCAAATCCCAAACGTGTGTATAGGCGCTTTGCGTAGCGAAAAGATGTCCAGGTTCCACCGATATCGAAGAAATCCTTTGTTGCCGCGCAGATAAGTATAGGTGTCGGCGCGCGCATCATCAGATAGTCGGCGTGGTCCATACCAAATTCAAGCTGAGCATAAATATTCTGCTCTGCATCTTGGCCTCCGAGAGTATTCAGCAAACGGTCGAAATTGGTTATGTAACAGCTCGGCGAGGCCGCTATAATGCGCTCATCCAGCGCCATCAGGTATGAAGTTTGTGTACCACCCCCGCTGTTGCCCGTGCATCCGATTCGCTTCGGATCGATCTCCGGGCGCGACTGAAGATAGTCGATACCACGCATTCCATCCCATACCTCGAAAGTTGCCGTGTTTCGGCCAAGAAGGATACTTCCAACAGCCACCATAGTATGTGCTTTCGTGCCCCACAGCTTCGGCCAATCCTCAAGCAACTGCCCTCGCTCACCCTGTTCGATTGGGTCAAAAACCAAAGCCGCCATTCCGTTAAGCGCCAGCAAAGCGCCCATCCTCTGGTACGAATCATATGCCTTTGCGTTCATGGCGTGTCCACATGGCACAAGCACGCCGGGGTGAGGCCCCTTGTGCTTTTGCGCGTCGGGCAGGAACAAAGCCGCAGTAACATAGTGCTTCGGCTGGCTCTCGTAGATAATCTTCTCCACTCGGTATCCGTCGCGGCGGACCACACCGGTGACCTGTGGATTCAGCGGTCTACGGTCAGGAAAACCACCCAATACTTCAATGAATTTTGCACGAAGGCGTTTCTGATACTCAGACCACTGCTCAGCCGTTTTGCGGCTCTCGTATTCGCTTTTCCAGTTCTCGAACTGCCTGGCGGCCTGCTTCCGAAGGTAATGGCCCATAACCTTATCAGTGGCAATGCCATCAATTTTTTCAGGCAGAACACGCAGATTTTCATCGGCTGAAACGCCGGCAATGGTCACCAAACAAAGGTACACAAACACTATAGTTATTCTTTTTCGGTTCATACTTGCCTCCTGTAAATTGGTATTTTCCTAAATACGCAGGGCGATTAACATCCGTTAACAACACCGGAATCCTCAGAGCGTAAGTATACCAGAGTAGGACGTTTCATTGCAAGGTAATGTACATTCCTTGATTATTATTTTTCGCAGCTATTTGAAAGCACAATAAGTCACACAATTTCAGGCAGTTACTTCAGCTATTGGATATTGCAAAATGATATGATTTATGTTAAAATAATGCAATAACTTTGAGTGCTTCTGTTTTTAATGCCTACAAGTTGTAAACAGAAAAATCGCTCCTAATGGCCTAAAACATCATGGAGAAGGAGGTAAAGATTCGAAAGGCCATGAAAATCTCGTTACTCATTCTGTCTATAACAGTTTTTTCGGCTGTATCAGCTTGTGCACGCCCTTACGCCTTAGGCGACCTCAATGCAGATAACAAGGTTGATTTCACAGACCTGCACCTCTTTTCCCTGCAGTGGCTGGACTTCTCAGGCTGCTTCGGTTACACTTGCGCCAACCTCGATGATGTCAACGGTGTAGATATGGCTGACTTCGCTCTGTTAGCTGCAAACTGGCGGGACATAAGAACACATCTGGTCATCAGCGAGCTCATGGCGAGAAACAGCACTACGCTGCTTGATGGAGATGGTCAATCCTCCGACTGGATCGAGATTTACAATCCGATGGACTCGTCTGTCGCTCTGGATGGCTGGTATCTGACCGACAGCTCTGCTAACCTAACCATGTGGCAATTCCCCAACGGACTTAAGATTGAGCCTGGTAATTTTTTGATTGTCTTTGCCTCGGAGAAGACGTTTGAGAAATACCCGCATAATTACCCTTATCGCGACTCTGACGGTTACTATCACACCAACTTCAATCTCGACAAAGAACCCGGAGAGTACTTAGCGTTAGTGGCATCCGACGGCAAAACCATCGTTCACGAATATTCGCCGGAATACCCTTTACAGTTATCTGATATCTCATACGGCCTTCCACAGCACGCCACGAACCTCGTACCAATAGGCGCCACTGCTTCGTATTATGTGCCGACCATCGACGATGCTGCCTTAGGCACGGATTGGACGGCTATTGATTTCGACGACTCATCATGGGACATTGGAAAAACATCTATCGGCTTTGGTGGCGCTGGCGGTGAGGGTAAAATCCTGCGA
>Ga0209427_10005399_pt1 | contig 14659 bp, 13 predicted proteins | sample DeeMarSWOR136_30_FD_187465 | JGI IMG/M metagenome (GOLD analysis project Ga0209427, IMG submission 187465) | Marine sediment microbial communities from White Oak River estuary, North Carolina - WOR-1-36_30 (SPAdes) (version 2) | ecosystem: Environmental > Aquatic > Marine > Intertidal zone >...
CCAGGTACATCCTGTGTAGGATACGGTGCATTAGCGGTATATTAGAGGATAGAATTTATGCAAAAAAAACCAATTAAAGACTTTAAAATTATTGATAATATAAGTACAAATGAACTAGTTAAACAAATGTTTGAATCAGGTGGTTTTTCAGCAAAAAAAGTAGCTATTGGAGTCGATATAATTGAAAATATGATAAAAGACAAAAATTGTATAAAATTTCTTTCATTTCCAGCGTGCATCTGTGCAACAGGTACAAGAGGGATAATCAAAGAATTACTAAAAAAGAAATTTTTTAATGCAGTGATTACAACAGGTGGAACACTGGATCATGATTTTGCAAGAGTATGGAAAAACTATTACCATGGTTCCTTTAATGTAGATGATAAAGAATTACATAAAAAGAAAATAAACAGACTCGGTAACATTTTCATACCAAACGATTGCTATGGAAAAATTCTTGAAGAAAAAATGCAACCTATTCTAGCAGAACTATACAAAATAAAACAAAAATGGTCAACAAAAGACCTTATATGGGAGTTTGGAAAGCGTCTTGAAAAAGAAAAAAACCATCAAGATTCAATTATTTATTGGTCTTGGAAAAACAAAATACCAATTTATGTCCCAGGTATCACAGATGGTGCATTTGGTTCTCAAATTTGGATGTATTATCAGGAGCATAGAGATTTTACTATTGATTTATTAAAAGACGAACAAGAACTTTCAGATATTATTTTTGATGCAAAAAAAACTGGTGCTTTAATTATTGGTGGAGGAATATCTAAGCATCATACTATATGGTGGAATCAATTTAAAGGTGGACTTGATTACACTGTTTATATAACAACTGCTGTTGAATATGACGGAAGTCTTAGTGGCGCCCAAACACGAGAAGCAATATCCTGGGGTAAAATCAAGGAAAAAGCAGATAATGTAACAATTGAAGGTGATGCAACAGTTTTATTACCAATTATGATAAATGCTTTATTTGAAAGATTATAAAACAAAATTAAATATTAAAGAAGATATTTTAAGATAGTTATTGCCAGAAAAGACCTTTCATAGCTGTTTTAATATACAATGGTAACTCTTGTTGTTTTTTTCCTTCATAAAGATTTATTGTTGAGTTAACATAAACATTTACTATTTCAGTAAATAACCATCTACCATAATCAGCATCTGCTTTAGCAGGACTACCTATATAACCATCTTTTAAACCAAGTTGTTTAAATTTTTTTCCAAGAACTCGTGGAGAGGTTGTATCACGATAAATACTCTGCAAGTTTTTATGTGCCTCATCAACTAAATAAGGATATTGATATTTCATAATGGAAGTTTCACGAAAACATGCATGTACTTCTTTGGTGGTATCAAAACCAAGCTTTGGCTCACGTTTTTCAATTTCTTTATTATAAAAAAATGGACCCCAGGGTTCACAAGTTTTCATACCATATCTTAACTTTAGTTTTTTCATTGCAGAGTTTATACCTCTTAAATGAGTAATTGCCATATGGAATGTACAAATTAATAAAAATTTAAATCCATGATTACCAAGAGATTCACCGAAACTATACACTACATCACGAACTACTTTACCACTAACAGATATACTACCTGGAAAATCAGTATTAAAATCACAATAACCTATTGGTGTAGATGGTAAAATAACATAATCTAAATCTGGTTTTTTTTCATTTAATATTTTTATTGCTTCAGTTACTGCATCTTTTATTGTCATTAGATCTGTACCGATAGGTAAATGAGGGCCATGCTCTTCAAGAGGGCTAATTGGTAAAAAGAAAATTGTTTTGTTTCTATCCAAATTATCTATTTGTTTCCAATTAAGTTCCTCGAATTTAATAATTTTTGAATTTTTTGTATTATTTTTATTTTTCAAGTTATTACCTCACATCCGTCTTCTGTTATTATCACGGTGTGTTCTTTCTGAGTAACAATACCTTTTTTTGCATCTATCAACTGTGGATAATGCTTTACAAGTCCAATAAATGAAAGTTTCCTTAAAGACATTTCACTATAAGAGAATTGCTTTTTAAACCATCTTTGAGCAAATGGAAGTGTTTTGAATTCATTTTTTATTTTTTCAAAAATTATTCTTGTTTCTTTATCCCTAATTAATCTTTGTCTAAAAGATTCTTTACATAAATAAATATTACTTCCAGGACCAGAAATAACATGACCCGCGCCGTTGGTTGCAAAAGGCTCAATTGCTAAAACGTCACCAGCTTTTGGTTTGTTATTATACACCTTATCCGGAACATTTGGTATAGACATACCAGCATGAAGAATATATCTTTGCATGCTATGTCCGGTGAGATTATCTATTGGTTTGTAACCAAAAGATGTAATAGTTTCTTGAACAGTTTTTCCTATTTCATAAAGATTAATACCATCTTTTAAAATATTTATAGCAGAATCTAACGCATTGCTTGATGCCTTTATCATTTTATTATAATTATTGTTTCCTATTTCAATAGTAATAGCTGTATCTGCTATAAATCCGTCTATATGGGCACCTATATCCAACTTTACAACATCATTCTTTTTTAATGTAATACTATCATCATTTTTTGGACTATAATGAGCTGCAATTTCATTTATTGAAATATTAACTGGAAAAGCAAGCCCGCCTCCTTTATCAATAATTTTTGATTCTATTTTGTTTGCAATATCTAAACAACTAACACCAGATTTTAATAAATTTACACCAAAATCTCTAGCATCTGCTGCAATTTTTCCGGCAAGTTTGTATTTATCATAAATCTCGCTATTCATATGAAATTGCATCCATAATTTCTTTTTCAGATATTATCCCTTTGCGGATTATTTTAAATGGTTTTTCAGTCATGTCAATTATTGTTGATGGTTTACCATCTAATTTGCCATCGTCTATATAAACTGTAATATCAGAGAGTTTCAAATGTATATTTATATCACTTATATTAACTGGTGGTTTTTTATCATGAATATTAGCGCTTGTTGCTGTAATAGGACCAAAATTAGTTAACAAATCTAAAGCAATTTTATTTTCAGGAATTCTAATAGCCACTTTATCTTGTCCACCTGTCACAAGATTAGATACAATATTTTTCTTTTTTAAAACAATGGTTAATTTTCCAGGTAAAAAAGTTTTTATTAAACATCTGGACTTATCATCAATAAAAGCAATTTTTTCAAGTTCCTTAATATTAGCAACAGCAACAGATAAAGGAAGATTTTTTTCTCTTTTCTTAATCTCAAAAACCTTATTTACTGCACTGTCGTTAAAAATATCAGCACCAAGACCATATAATGTATCGGTTGGATATACAATGACTTGGCCATTTTTTAACGCAGCGATAGCTTTGGATAAAACAAGTTTTTTCATATTTTTTTACTTTTTATAAAATCACCAAGTGTCAAGCGACTTCCAGTACCCGAACTACCGAGTTTAGAGGAAGTCTTAGATATATCTTCAACAAGATTTATTCCTAATTCCTTTTCAAGTTTCTCAATCATTTTATCAGAAGGTCTTAAATCCCCATTTTCAATTTTAGAGATTGTAACAGTTCTTTCACCAATTTTAAAACCTAGTTCCTCCCTAGTTAAACCTTTTTTTTCCCTTGCCTTTTTAATTTTTTCATTCCAGTTTGAAACAAGTTCTTTATTCATGTCTTTATAAATATCTTTAACAGGAGGTTTTTTTAATCTATCCAACAGAGGTTTTTGTGTAATTGCGGGTATATTTTTTGTTTGGATAACCTCACCATGTTTAATACAATTGGGGCAAAGCATCATCATAACACCATCAATAGTTGCAGCTTTACAATCACAATTTTTTCCACAAAGTTCACATTGCATATTGTAATATCCCTCCAAATAAAACTAATATATTAAATTAAACCAGCTTTTTGTAAAGCCATTAAATCTTCAGTGCTAAGTTTTTCTCCTCGTTTAAATTTCTCAAATATCTCACTTGCCTCTTTTTGAGCAATGGTTATTTCCTCTGCTTTTTTTGTCTTTCGTTTTTTCTCATGAGTTGATGAAATCTGCCTTTCCAAATCATGAATTTTATCTACACTTTCTATAAATTCCTTATGAATAGTATCTGCTTCAATCTTTGTTAACACTATTGTTTCCTGAACATTATTTATTTTCTTAGTCATATTATCCAGTTGTTTAATAAGATTTATCATCTGTTCATGTTCTTCTTGAGCTCTTTGAGCCAATTTTTCTACTAGTTCATGCTGTTTTTCTGCTTTTTGTTTGATAATTTTTTCTTCCTCTATTGCTTTTTTAAGTTTTGGATCTTTATTTATAAAATCTTCCTGTTCCTTAATTTTTGAATGAATGCCTGAAATGGTTTCAATAAGTTTTTTCTCTTTTTGAGGAGACATAGGTTGAGTCATCTGCTCATTTTCTAAATTTCTAAGTTGTTTACGAAGTTCATTTAAATTCGTACCTAATGACAAAGAACGAATTCTCTCAAGTTCTTCAATTCGTTTTTTAATCTCGCTAAAACTTTTATTTAAAGTATTTCTTTGTTCTTTTGCGTGTTTTACTCTTTCGTTTAATTCATCCCTATTTTTTTTATGCTCAGAAATTTTATTTCTAATTTCTCGTATACTAGAATTTAATGAATCACGTTCATCTGCAAGAGTTTTGGATTTAAGATGCAAATGGTTTCTTTTTTCCTTTAATTCATTTGCTCTTTTTTGAAATTCTTCTTTTGAATTTATCATGTCTTCTATGGATTCATTCATTTGAAACCTCTAAGCATAATAATGGATTATATAGGTAAAATACAAAGTACTTATTAAATTATTTGGAACATTTTAAAGAAATATTATGATATATCTTGTTTTTTTCTTCGTCGAAACATAATTATACCGTCTAAGATAACAGCTATTATTCCTGTAATAAAAATCATGTCAAATACTACTGCACCACCTATAATTGCATTTGTTGTTTTATCAGGTGTATAACTTAATAGTTCTTGAATATGTAAAAAATCAGCACCGATTAATACACCTATTGTTCCGGATATATATGCTAGAGGAGCTGCTTTAATAAAATCTTTCCATGATAGAATTACCGAACAAATGCTTGATGAAAAAGCTGGTAAAAGCCAATATGGAAAAGCTGTCACAATACCTTTTGATACAACAGGTTTAGAAATAAAAAATGATACAATAGTTACTACTAAGATTCCTAAAAAAATTTTTTTCAGTGATATTTTTTTCTTAATAGTTAAATATATACTTAATAAAATAGGTATTACTGCTCCACCCATATTTATTCCAACTTTCCAATTTCCATATGAAAAAAGATAAATGTTGGAAATATTAAAACCAAAAATTATTATTTCAAATCCAAAAAGAAAAGAAATAAAAACGATAAAAATAGCTTCAAGTGATGAAAAGCCCATATATCTAAAAGCTTTTGTTAATATTAAATATAATAAATATAATATAATAATAGGTATGATAATATATAATATCCATAAACCTATTTGTGTTAAGTCGGTAAAAGCAAACATAACAAATCATTGATTATAATATCATTTATAAAACTTATTTATGATCCTTTTATTCTCCTTTTTTTATTAATAATTTAGGAGGAGGTGTAAGAGGTAACAAATAAAGCAAAAAAAGGTTACCTCTTATATTTTTTAATACTAAATATTAAACGAGATATAGATATTTAAGTTTATCGGCAAATATCCATATATCAGAAAAAAATCTACGTCAATTTATTATAATTTAAGCCATAATGCTCATATAAATTAGTTTTCAAAAAAGTAATAATGGTAAAAAAATTAAATCAATAAATCAAATATAGATTAATAAAAAAGATAAGTAAAGATTTAAAAAAATTATAATTAAGAGTTAATTTAATAAAATTTTTAGAAAATCCCTAGATAAAGGGGATATTCATATAAACCATCTTAATATTTCGGTTGACATCAGTGGTTTAAAATGGACTCATTTCTCCAGAAAGAATGTGATTTAAAATTCTTTAATAAAAATGGTTTTATTAGAAAAAAATGTCCTTCCTGTAATGCATATTTTTGGACGTTAGATAAAAATACTCAGCTTTGTGGAGACAGACCTTGTGTCGAGTTTAGTTTTATTGGAAAACCAATAGGTGATAAACCACTTTCTTTATCTGAGGTTCGTAAGAGTTTTTTATCATTTTTTGAAAAAAATAAACATTCTATACCTATATATCCTGAAACTGGACAACGATGCCCGGTTATTGCAAGATGGCGCACTGACATATATTTAACAATAGCTTCAATTGCAGATTTTCAACCATATGTTACATCAGGTGAGGTTCCTCCACCAGCTAATCCCTTAGTTATTTCACAACCTTGTATTAGACTTAATGACTTAGAAGAAGTGGGATTGAGTGGTAGGCATTTAACAATTTTTGAAATGATGGGACATCATGCATTTAATAGAAATATTAATGAGATTTATTTTAAAGAAGAAACATTACAATTTTGTGATGAATATTTCACAAAATACATTGGCATTCCCAGAGAATCTATAAACTACAAAGAGCAACTTTGGGATGGAGGAGGAAACGCAGGTCCCTGTCTTGAGGTATTAGTAGGTGGATTAGAAATAGCTACCCTTGTTTTTATGAATTTAAAAGAAGATGAAAAAGGTGAGTTTGAAATAAAAGGTAAAAAATATTCTAAAAATCCATTAAACATTGTTGATACAGGTTATGGTTTAGAAAGAATTGCCTGGTGCACACAAGGTACAAAAACAATTTATGAAACAGCTTTTCCAGAAATCGTAAGTTGGTTAAAAGAAAATGCTAAAAATAAAAATGATATGCAAAGTATATATTCACTAGCAGATCACTCTAAATGCCTTGCATTTATGCTTGGTGATGGAATTGTTCCATCAAATATTAAAGCAGGATATCTTGCAAGACTTATTATTAGAAGATCTCTTCGTTTTATTGATAATATCAAGATAGATGCATCTTTGAAAGACCTTGTATATATGCAAATTGACCTTCTTAAAAAAGAGTTTCCTTCTTTGAATAAAAACAAAAAACAGATTGGTGAAATTTTAGTTATTGAAACAGAAAAATACACAGAAACTCTAACAAAAGGTGAAAATCTTGTTAAACGTATTTTAAAAGAGAAACAAAAAATTGACTCAAGCGAACTTATCACCCTTTATGACACCCATGGTATGCCACCAGATATAGTAAAAAATATAGCAAAAAATCATTCAGTGGAAATAGATATTCCAAAAAATTTTGAATCAATGGTTGCAGAGTTACATTCTCATGAAGAAAAAAATGAAGAAAAACATGAGATTAAATTAGATCTTCCAAAAACTGAGCAATTATATTATAAAAATCATTATACAAAAGAGTTTGATGCAAAGGTTTTATGGAAAGGTAATAACAAGATTATTCTTGATAAAACTGCTTTTTATCCAGAAGGTGGTGGACAACCATCAGATACTGGTTTTTTTCTTAATAATGGAAATAAAATATTGGTTCAGAGTGTTGTTAAAGAAGGTGAAGCAATTATACATATAATTGATGGAGAATTAAATTTAGGAGATAAAATACATGGAGTTATTGACTGGGAAAATCGTTACACATTAATGAAACACCATACGGGAACACACTTGGTAAATAGTGCTCTTAGAAAATTTTTTGGAGAACATATTTGGCAAGCAGGTTCACAACTTGGATTAAATGAAGCTAGATTTGACTTTTCCCATTACAAAACTATATCAGATATTGAAAAGATGAAAATTGAAGAACTAGCAAATGAATTTATTAAAAAAGCAGTTAATGTAGAAAAAAAAGTCATGGATAGAAATAGTGCAGAAAAAATACATGGTTTTAGACTTTATCAAGGTGGTGTTCCACCTGGTAATATCATAAGAGTGCTTAATATTCCTGGAATAGATGTTGAAGCATGCGGTGGAACACATTTAAACAATACTAGTGAAGTTGAGAAAATCAGAATTATTAAAACAGAGAGAATTCAAGATGGGGTAAATAGAATTATTTTTGCCGCAGGTAAAATGGTTGATATTCATCTGGAAGAAGAAAAACGATTATATGAAAAAATTATAAAACAACTAAGTTTAACCTATAAAATAAATGAAGAAGAAGACATTTCTAGACAATTACAAGAATTATCAAAGATTTTTTCAGTTCCAGTAAATCAAATTGAAAGAACGATAAAACGATTTTTAAAAGAGACAAAAAAAACCAAATTAAAAAATGTTAAAAATTTAATTGAGGCGTGCAAGGACCTTTTTTCCGAATGGAAAAAGATGCAAAAAAACAAGAAAAAAGTGCCAATTGATGAAATTGAAAAACTAATTAATCAAGCATATAAAATACCTGGAACAGATATTAAAATTGTAACTGGTATTTCTTTATTTGAAGCAACTGCAACCGCAGGTTTTATAACAAAAGAAAACAACTTTGTTGCACATATTTTTGATGGAAATAAACTTGTTTCTATGGCTTCAGAAAATGTAGATATTGATTTAAGAGAATTAGCACCAGAACTTGGTAAAATCCTGGGAGGAAGTGGTGGTGGAAAACCAAAGATGACTCAATGTGGAGGTCCTAATAAAAATAAAGTAAATGATGCATTAGAACTTGCTAAACAATTAACTATAAAAAAGTTAGAAAAACTATAATCAAGCATTTAAAATTTAAACTCTGTAAATTATGTGAACAGCTACAACTATTACTGCTGTTGCTATACACATTGCAATAACAAACCATGGTGGAATTCTAAATGAGGTTTTTTCTTCTGCGTCAAAGTATCTAATTAATCCTGCTGCGGAGTGAAAACCTTCGCCTTTTTTTTCTTTAGCCATAATTATTCACTAATTCTTTTCTTTTATAAATGCTGATAATACGTTTTAATATTTTAGTTTTACTGTTAAAATATTTGGCAAACATCTAAATATTGAATTTATATACTAAATTTCAAGGTGTAATTATATGAAGGAAGTTGAGGCGCTCGTTAATAAAGCATTTAAATACAAGGAGAGCGGATTAACAGAACATGAAATAGCTGATGAACTTAATGTTTCTAAACAAACAGTAGTTTGGCTTTTAAGTAGAGGAAAAGAAAAAAAGCCAAGTGAAGATCTTAAAGTCGGTTGGCGTTCAATAGGGGTTTTTCCAACAAGAATAGGTTTTATTTCAGATGCCATGTGTGATGTAATTCTTGAAGAATGCAAAGATATTGATACTATAGTTGGCATTGCAGTAAACGGAATCCCATATGCCACTTTTATTGCTGATAAACTTGGTATAGAAATGGCTATTTACAGACCCCATTTTCAAAAATCAGGTTCATTTTCTTCAAATTATGCAACAGTTAAAGGAAAAAATGTTGTTATCGTAGATGACGTAGTAGGTACTGGTGTCACATTTAAAAGTGCAATAAAAGCTGTTAAAGATGAAAAAGGTAAACCAATTTTATGCGTAGCTATATTAAATAAAAGGGCACAAAACAGTATAGATGATGTACCACTTCGTTCACTTATAAGAGCAAGAGTAATATAATCTTTTATTTTACTGGAGTTTCTATGCATTGGGCAGATGTTTTAGCTGATAAGTTGCTTAAAAAAAATAAAAAACAAGTAATTGCTACAGGTATTACTCCCTCTGGTCCAATTCATATTGGAAATATGCGAGAGATTTTAACATCTGATGCGGTTTTTAGATGTTTAATTGATAAAGGTGGGGATGCTAAATTAATTTATGTAGCAGATGATAATGATCCATTAAGAAAAGTTTATCCGTATTTACCTGAAACTTATGAAAAATACGTCGGTATACCTATTTATGATATCCCTTGTCCATGTGGAAAACACAAAAGTTATGCTGATCACTATTTAATTTCTTTTTTAAATGCATTAAAAGAAATCGGGGTTAACCCAGGGGTTTATAGAGCAAGTGAAATGTATAATAAAGGTCTTTACAATGAGGCAATTCAAATAGCATTGAAAAACACAGAGAAAATAAAAAAAATATTACAAAATATTTCAAAAAGGCTGGTTCCTAAAGAATGGATTCCTTTTAATATTAGATGCGAAAATTGTAAAAGATTAACAACAACAAAAGCTGTTTTATATGAGCATCCTATCATTGAATATAAATGCGAATGTGGTTATGAAGGAGAAGTAAACATTACTAATGGAGGAGTTGGGAAACTTCCTTGGAGAGTTGATTGGCCTGCTCGATGGAAAATGTTAGGAGTTACTTTTGAACCCTTTGGAAAAGATCTTGGAACTGTAGGTGGAGCAAGAGACACTGGTAAAAAAATCGTTGAAGAAATATATAATTATCCCGCACCTGAATATGCAATTTATGAGTTCATAATGTTAAAAGGACAAGGAGCCATGCATAGCTCAAAAGGAACTGCTTTAAGTGCTGAGGAGATGCTTAGAATGACACCTGCTGAGGTTTTAAGATTTTTGATTATCAATAATCAACCAAATAAACATATTGTTTTTGATTCAGGTTTAGGAATACTTAATCTGGTTGATGAATATGATAAAGAAGAACGCGCCTATTTTGGAAAAGAAGAAGCAACAAAAGGAATGAAGGATCTTAAAAAAACATATGAGCTTTCACAACCTTATTGTGTTCCAAAAAAAATTCCGCATCAACTTCCATATAGACATTTAGTTACACTTGTTCAAATAGGAGAAAGTTGGGAAGAGATAAAAAAAATTTTAATAAGAACTAGTCAAATTCCAAAAGATTTAGAAAAAACAGATGAAGAACGTTTAAAACAAAGAGTTGAAAATGTTAAATATTGGTTAAAAAATTTTGCACCTGATATTGTAAAATTTGAAGTGAAAAAGAAATTACCAAAAATAAAATTTTTAGAAAAAGAAAAAATGTTTTTATTAAATTTAAAAGAAAATTTTTCAAAGATTGAATGGGAACCAGAAAATATTCATAAAGCAATTTATGATGAAGCTGAAAAACAAAAAATGCAAATTAATGAGGCATTTAAAATTATTTACCAAGTTATACTCGGCCAAGAAAAAGGACCTAGAGCAGGATATTTTTTATCAAATTTAGATAAAGATTTTGTATTAAATAGATTTGAAGAAGCAGTTAAATAGAAAAAGTTCTTTTAACAGGTTTTATTCATGAAGGCATATTTAGAAGTCTACGGCTGTACTGCAAATAAAAGTGATGCAAGTTTGGTAAAAGGCATTTTAAAAGAAAATAAACATGAAATTGTTGATAATTTAAAAAATGCTGATTTTATCATAATTCATACCTGTACAGTTATAAATACAACAGAACAACGTATGTTATCACGTCTTAGGGTTTTTAAAAAAACTGGTAAAAAAATAATTGTTGGTGGATGCATGGCTTCTGTTCAAGTAGATCTTATAAAATCTATTTTACCAAAAGCAATAATTTTACCTCCACAGTATTCTTATCATATTTTAGATGTTTTATATAATAAAGAAACTATATTTGTTGATAAAAATAAAACACAATTTTCTAAATATTATGAAGATATTTTCGCCCCTATTACCATTTCGGAAGGATGCATGTTATCTTGTGCATATTGCATAACTTCTATTGCTAGGGGAAAGTTAAAAAGCTATCCTATTAATGAGATAATCGAAAATATTTGTTCAGCAATAAAACAAGGTTGCAAAGAAATTCAATTAACTGCTCAAGATACAAGTTCATTTGGTTTGGATTCTGGACATGATTTGGGTGAACTTTTAAGAAATTTATCCAAAATAAAAAGCGATTTTAGAATAAGAGTTGGAATGATGAATCCATATACTTGTTCAAAAAATATAAATTATATAATTGAAGGTTTTAATGATTTTAGAATCTATAAGTTTTTACATTTACCAGTTCAATCAGGTGATAATGATATTTTAAAAAAAATGAACAGAAAATATGAAGTTGATGATTTTATTGAAATTATTAATAAATTTAAAGAAAAATACAATGACCTTACTATTTCCACAGATATAATTGTCGGTTTTCCAACTGAAACAAACGAGCAATTTCAACATAGTGTCGATTTAATAAAAATGGTTAAACCAGATGTTACAAATATTACAAGATACTCTGCAAGACCTTTAACATATGCTAAAACCATGAAAGGAAGAATTAGTACAGAAACTGTGAAAGAACGATCAAGAATATTAAGTAAAATTTGTAGTAAAATTTCAAAGGATAATAATCTTAAATATGTTGGAAAAAAATGTACAGTTCTTGTAACAGAAAAAGGTAAAAGCGATACATTTATGGGAAGAACTGATAATTATAAACCAGTTGTGTTAAAAAATAAAACAGAAATTGGTAAAGTTTTAAAAGTTGAAATAATAGATGCTGAATCAACTTATTTATTAGGAAGAATTATATAGAATAATATCCTGAGTTTAAATAGCTATTATAAAATATCACACTTTTCTTTTTTAATTTTTTATAAATACTGTAGGAAAACAAAATAAAAATATTATAAAGGTTCTGGTGGCACACCATCAGGTAAAGATGGTTGAATATTAGGTGTTCTCCACTGACGCAGATTATCAATATTAACAAGTAAATACATGTAAAAAGGAAGTGTTGTTTTCATCCAATGAACAAGATTATCATGTTTACCCTTACCCATCCACATCTCATAATCCTCAGATAGTATCTCAAAAGCAAAAGAAGGAATATGATATTCTTTGAAAAACCAATCGGAACTAGTTCCACTAAAATAAATTTTATCTCCTTGATATACAAGTCCCTCCCCCGACCTATATGTTTTATATTCAGTATTTTTTTCAACCCACCGTTCCACATAAGTAAGAATATATAGTTCATTTTGAGAAATTTTAAATGGAGGTTTGAATGCACCCCATGGACCAATAATACAATGAGCCGCTGTATGGCAACTTACATAGAAAGAAAAATCATCAAGTTCCTTTGTAAAATCTCTAAGTGCTTGAGTTTCAGGTTCTGAAAAAGGGCGACGACCGCAATTTGTAATATATGAAGGAAAATTCGGGAACCATTTATTTAAGCGAGGGGTTTTTATATAAGAAATTTTTAAACGACCCAATAATTTACCTATAGGAATGCATCCTCCTCTAATTCTACCAAAATCAATTTTGAAATTACGATTTAAATCAACTCCGTTAGCATTAAATCGATCATCTGCTTGTCTCCCATCAGGGTTCAATAAAGGAACGATATACAATTCAGTTGTATTAAGAATAGTTGTCACTGTTTTGTTGCTTTCAAAGTTAATGAGAAGATACTCAGCAAGATACAAACAAGCCTCACCTGCTTCCCATTCACAACCATGAATACAACCATCAATAAGACAAGAAGATTTTATCTCTTTGTTCCTTTCATTGGTTAATCTAATACACCAAATATCTTTACCAAGAACACTTTTACCAATAGAAAACACATAAACTAAACGAGGATAATTTTCATTAAAATCCTTGAGCATTTCAATTGTACTATAATAATCATGATATTTTCCATCTCTCCAATCTGGTAAAATAGAGGATTGATCCAAATTAATCTCAGGAATTGATAATTCTTCCACCTTAAACTTTTGTTCCTTTTCAATACAACCAGAAAATGTTATATCAATCAAAATAAAACATAAAACAAGTGTTATTAAATGAGATAATTTCTTATTCATTACTATTCCCTTTGTTTCATATTTGAATAAGTTTTATAGTATATAATTATATTTTTTAATAAATTTTTATCGATAAAGAGATAATATTAAACAATTTATATCTTGCTATTTATCTTAATAAAATAACTTAAAACATAATATATTATCTCATAATACCATACTTTAAAGCTTGGAAATAAAGTTATATCGATATTAAAAATGAAAATTAATCCTTTAAATTTTTTTATTTAACACTATTGTTGCGATTAAATAAAATGGGGGAAATATTTATAGTTCATTATTTTATAACAATTTTTAATTTAAAGGGAGGAATAACAAAATTATGGAAAAAAGAAACAATATTTTGAAAGATGCAGTTGTTATACTCATTGTGACTGTTTTACTCTCAACTATGGTAAGTGCAAACACATTTAAAGATAAGGATGAAAAAATCGGTGAAACCTTAAATGGAAGAAGAGTTGTTTTTTGGAATTATCCTTATCAGGAATCTTCTGTTGATTTTAGATTCCTTCCAAGCTCAGAGGATTGGGAAAATTACTGTGCTGATATAATCTTTGGTTTTAATGAGGTTGTAACAAAAGTTAAATGGTGGGGAATCAGTAAAGACTCTACTAGTCAACCATGTGATCCCACTGGAATGATATTTCATTTATTTTTCTTTGAAAATGATCAGGGAGTACCTGGAGATACAACCGCTGCTTATACTTCAATTGTACCAGATGTATATGATACAAATCGAATTTATGATGATCACTATCCTTTATGGGAATTTTCATATGATCTAAATCCTGGTGTAGCATTAAGTAATCACTGGATAGTATTATTAAGTGCTGGGAGCCCCTATGGAGCGATATTTTTTTGGTCTAATGCATGGGGTACAAGGGATGCATTAATGTATCCTCCTGGAAGTCCTATTGATGATAGTCTAGCTTTTGAACTTTCAAAAGATTATGATTTAAT
>Ga0209427_10005400_pt1 | contig 14658 bp, 9 predicted proteins | sample DeeMarSWOR136_30_FD_187465 | JGI IMG/M metagenome (GOLD analysis project Ga0209427, IMG submission 187465) | Marine sediment microbial communities from White Oak River estuary, North Carolina - WOR-1-36_30 (SPAdes) (version 2) | ecosystem: Environmental > Aquatic > Marine > Intertidal zone >...
ACCAGCTCCAATGATTATCATCGAATCAGGTCTTTTTTCAAGGGTCATTGCCTTTCTATATTCAATTATTTTCTCCCCATCAATCTCAACACCCGAAATTGTACGGGGTCGACCGCCTGTAGCAATGATAATATGTTTTGCATTTAATAGCACTGTTTCGCCATTATGCGTTGTGACTTCGATATTACTTGTGTCTTTTAATTTTCCTCTTCCATACACAATGTCTATTTTATTTTTTTTCATTAAAAATTCTACACCCTTAGAATTGACTTCAGCAACGCTGCGACTACGTTTTATGATTTTAGCGAAGTCAAATGATACATTTTCTGTTAGCAGCCCAAAACTTTTAGCATTTTGAAAAAGTGAATATATTTCAGCACTTCTAAGTAAAGCTTTAGTTGGAATACATCCCCAGTTTAAACATATACCACCCAATTTATCTTGCTCGACCAGTGCCGCTTTTAATTTAAGTTGAGAAGCTCTAATGGCGGCAACGTATCCACCTGGGCCAGAACCAATAATCACAACATCATAGGCTTTTCCCATATATTCCCTCCTAAGCATTTAAGTTAGCATGCTAAGAATTATTATTGTAAATTTAAAGTTCTGCACATAAAAGTCAAGGTTAGCACGGAGTTGAATAAAGGGTTTAAATTGAGATAAAATTAAGTAAAAATATTCACTATGAAAAGTCAAACTGATGGAAAATGATCTCACCAAATATAACGAGTTCTTGCGAAAAGCGCGTAATTATCTAAAGTCAAAACAATATAAAAATGCTCGATTGATGTATTTTCAGGCTCAAAATTTTATTCATGATTCAACTAATAAAGCGATTATCTGGGCAGAATTGAGCTGGGTATATTATTACGAAAAGGACTACCAGAAAGCAATTGAAGCAGCTGAAAATGTACTAATTTATGATAACCAGTATAGTGCTCTTGACGATCTATATCGTGTCCAGGGATATGCCTATTTAGCCAATAAGAATTATAACTTAGCTGAGAAATATCTGACGTTATCTCTAGAAAATAATACCAGTGATGATAAACAACAGTTTGTTAAATATGAATTAGCTAAATTATATTTCCGTCAGGGAAATTATGATTTATCTTATCCATACTTTAATGAGATCCTTAATTTTTTCTACAAATTCAATCAGGAATATACATTATCAACTTTATTTTATCTCGGGTTTATTCATTACTATCTGCAAAATAAGATACAATCTAGGAGGAACTTTGAAGAAATTTTAAAATTCCAACCCTCTTCCCAACGCAAAGCATCTGCCTATTTCGGGTTAGCGTTTCTTGAATTTCAAGAAAGGAACTATTTGAATGTGGTCTCTCTATGTGAGAAAATCATGATGTTAGATGATAATTTTTTCGATAGAGAAAGCGTCGGATTTTTAACAGCTGCATCATACTATTATCTGGGACGTAAAGATATTTTTAATGAATATTTCCAGAAGATGATGAAAGTTTATCCGGATGGTCGTTATAAAAACGAGTTAGAAAAATTACATAGACAGGACTTCAATAAGGAAATAGAATCTCCAGATTAATAAAACATCTTCATTTTTTAGCCTTCTAAATCATGCAAAAATTAAAAGAGAAATTATATGCGTCTCCTTCATTCTCAAAATGTAAAGTCCCAGCAATCCCAGGATCTGAAATTCGAGTAACCGGTCTTAAAGGCTCTTTAAGAGCATTCTTCTTGTCTTATCTAGTTGAGATTCATAAGAAAAAAATAATTTATATTACTTCAGATGGTGATTCTGCCGAGAGGCTTAGAGACGATTTGGAGATTATCATAGGTAAGAAAATGGTGGGATTCTTACCAGCAGCAGAAATCTCACCATATGAAGAACGAGATCCTAATCCAAGTCTGATTAGACTGCGTTTAGAATCAATCCAACAGATGACAGAATATCAAGATGGAATTATTGTAGCACTTTTAAACGGGATAATGAGTAAGATTCCGACACCCGAAAAATTCATTGACCATCAATTTACATTAGCTAAGGGCAATACTACTAATTATGAATCTATGATTGAGTTATTAATCAAGGCAGAATATAAACGATGTGATATAGTGGAAGATGTAGGATTTTTTGCTGTCCGTGGGGGTATCATTGATGTATATCCATGGACATATGATGATCCTGTTCGAATTGAGTTTTTTGGGGATGTTGTAGAATCAATGCGTACCTTCAATGTAATTTCACAAAGATCTATTAATGAAATTGGTGAACTAGATATTTTACCTTTTTTGAAATCAGAAGGGGACTTACAAGATATTTTTAGCTATTTGCCTCAAGAAAGCCTCGTTGTCCTGGAGGACAAAGATAAAATAAAAAATGACGCTAGTGAATTTTCATTGCAAGTCAAATTGAATTATCAAAAAAATGTTAACAACAATATATACCCCCCAACACCAGATGAAAAATATCTGAATTGGGGACAACTAGAATTTAAAATGAGAAATTATCCCATTATTGAATTTGGGATTATTTTTAATCGAAACCTTGCATCCTACAGCTTTAAAAGTTCCCCCCCCCTTACATTTGCAGGGAATTTAAACAGATTATTTAGCTACCTGAAAAAAGTTAATCATCAGAAATCTTCGATAATTATTCAATGTGATTCAAACCAGCAGGCAGAAAGACTATTTGAAATATTAGAAGATGAAGGATTAGAGGAGAAGACTAGAATAAGTATTCCATCTCTGCATAATGGTTTTATTTTTCCAGAAGTTAACGTACAAGTTCTTACCGATCATGAAATTTTTGATCGCTTTAAGCGAAGACATACCTATAAGCGTTTTAAAAATGGTGAGTACTTGAGAAGTCTAAATGCTCTTAACTTGTATGACTATGTGGTTCACATTGATTATGGCATTGGACAATATCTGGGGTTGGAGACAATAAAAAGTGGTAAAACTAAACGCGAGTGTATAAAGTTAATTTATGCGGACGGTGATACATTATTTGTTAGTGTAGATCGCTTAAACAGGGTGCAAAAATACTCCAGTGAGAATGATATTATACCAAAATTGACCAAGCTTGGTAGTGGTGATTGGGAAAAAATTAAAAAAAGGACAAAAGAATCAATAAGCAAGATTGCTGCAGAATTGATTCAAATTGAGGCAGCGAGAAAAATACACGAGAGTTATTCATTTTCACAAGATACTCATTGGCAGCGAGAATTAGAAGCATCCTTTCCTTTTGAGGAAACAGAAGATCAACAACGTTCTATAAATGAAGTAAAAAAAGATTTAGAACAAAAGACACCGATGAATAGGTTACTCTGTGGGGATGTTGGTTATGGTAAGACAGAAGTAGCATTGAGAGCAGCTTTTAAAGTGATTATGGATGGAAAGCAAGTTGCACTACTCGTACCAACAACCATTCTTGCCTTTCAACATTTTCAGACTTTCAAAGAGAGATTAAGTTTATTTCCAGTATATTTAGAGATGTTATCTCGTTTTCGATCGGGTAAAGCCCAAAAAGAAATTATTTCCAGGTTAGAGAAAGGAGATATCGATATAATCATAGGAACACATAGATTGCTCTCAGATGATGTGAAATTTAAAGACCTAGGTCTATTGATCATTGATGAGGAACAGCGATTTGGTGTTACCCATAAAGAAGTTCTAAAAAGAAAACGAACGACCATTGATATTTTAACAATGACCGCCACACCTATTCCTCGTACCCTACATTTAGCTTTAATGGGTGCTCGCGAACTTTCACATATTGAAACCCCTCCGCGAAATAGACTCCCAGTGATTACTGAAATCCTGGAGTGGGATGATGATATAATTATGCAAGCTGTAATTAAAGAAATCGATAGAGGTGGTCAGGTTTATTTTGTTCACAATCGTGTGCAGACTATTGGCGGTATTAAACGTATTCTGGAAGAATTAGTGCCCGGTGCAAAAATAGCTGTTGCTCATGGACAACTGCCTGAAAAACAATTAGAAAAAATCATGCTTGAATTTATTAATAAAAAATATGATATATTGGTTTCAACAATGATCATTGAAAATGGCTTGGATATTCCTAATGTGAACACCATTATAATAAATAATGCAGACAAATTTGGATTAGCCCAGTTATATCAGTTAAGGGGAAGAGTAGGCCGTTCGAAGGAACAAGCTTATGCCTATTTACTTGTGACTCATTCTTATCATCTAACCAATTTAGCGCAGAAACGTTTGAGAGCAATACAGGATTTTACAGATTTAGGATCAGGTTTTAAAGTTGCTTTACGTGATCTTGAAATACGTGGTATTGGAAACATTTTAGGTAAAGAGCAGAGCGGCAATATACAGTCAATTGGCTTTGATTTATATTGTAAAATATTAGATCAGTCAGTAAGAAGATTGAAGGCTGAATTGGATAACGTTAAAATAGGTGGTGAATATGAACATTATACAGATCCCAAAATTGACGTTGATTTTGATTTAATAATTCCTCAGGAATATATTTTTAGTGAAGCTGAACGAGTTAGTATTTATCATAGATTGGTAAATTTTCTAACGCTTGAGGAAATAGAGAAAGTAAAAGAGGAATTACTAGATCGCTTTGGACCGGTCCCTAATGCTGTGATAAATCTTATTGATATAATTGAAATGAAAATACTCGCGGGTAAAATGTTGGCATCTCGTATTATCCTGAAAAATGGATTTCTTAAAATTCACTTTGATCCTTTGATTAAAAGCGAGGAGAAATTCTTCACGCATACTTTACCAGACTTAATGTATCAAAAGAAATCCAATACCCGGTTTGTAGGCGATCAGAATAATCCTATTCTTGAATTAACATTATCAGGAAATTCTCGAGATGAACAAATAAGCTTTGCAAAAAAACTATTGAAATCTATAATATGAAAAAATATATTTCTCAAAAATTTTTTAGTTTAATCGGAGGTCTTAAATTATGAGAAGAAATAGTATTCTTGTGTTGATACTTCTATTGGGCGTTAGCTTCTTTACAAATTGTAAAGAGGAAAGAGACATAGTAGCAAAGGTTGGATCATTAGTAATAACAAAAGAAGAATTTATATCTGAGTTAAAAATCGTTTATCCCCATATAACTAATACACAGGATATCAGCTTTGAAAAAAAAGAGAAGGTGTTAGATCGAATAATTATTAAAAAGCAAAAGGTAAATGCGGCGCTAGATATAGATCTAGATGAGGATATGGATTTTAAAAATGACGTAAAGAACTATGAAAATAGACTAATTGGCAATAAATATTATGAAATATTTATTATTGATAAGCTAGTTCCTAAAGAAGAAGTGAGTGACTATTTAGAAAGACAAGGAACTGAATTAAAGGCAACACATATTCTAGTTGGTCATGATAAATCAAATGCCAAGATTAAACGCACAAGAGATGAGGCTCAAATTCTGGCAAACAAAATTGCTAATGAAGCAAAGGAAGGTGCAGATTTCACTGAATTGGTTGAAAAATATTCGGATGATCCTAGCGCCAAAAAGAATAAAGGAGACCTATCGTACTTTACCTGGGGTAAAATGACCCAACCTTTTCAGGAAGCTGCATGGAAACTTACCGTAGGTGAAATTTCTTATCCAGTAGAAACTCAATACGGTTTTCATATAATACGCTTAGATGACCGCAGAGAAAATCCTGATTATGTACCCCCCACAGATAATGAAAGTATTTTTCGTGTCAAAGAAAGATTATACCAAACCAGGGCTGATTCGGGCAGAAAATTATGGAATACCCACTTTCAAAATTTAAAAGAGAAATATTCCTATCGTTTAGATAAAAATAACATTGACAGTCTTTCTGCTATGCTATCTAAAAAGCTTAAGGGCCAAAAAATAGACCAAGATAGTTTTAGTAAGGAGGAACTTAGCACGGCCTTGGCGGTATGGAATGGAAGTAAGATAGTTTTTCAAGATCTTTTAAATAAATATAAAAAAGATTTATCACGTATACTAGTTAGGTTTAGAAATCCAGGAGTGCTTCAGAGAGAAATCGAAGGTTTATCAACACTAGAACTTGTTGTCACTGATGCAAAAAAGTATAAAATTAATGAAGATAAAGATATTTTACAGCAAACAAACAAATTTCTTGAAACTCAATTGGCTAGACTTGTAGAAAATAAAGAAATAAATGAAAAAGTGATTATTACAGATGAAGATGCTTTAAAATATTATCAGGAAAATCCTGATAAATTTAAGAAAGCTCCTGAGATTGAGCTATGGGAAATTTATGTTAAGGATGAGAACCAGGCAAAAAATCTACTAACTATGGCTAAAGCAGGACAAGATTTTGAAGAGCTTGCAAGAAAATACTCTCAGGACAAGACCTATGCTTCTAGAGGAGGTTATTTAGGTTTTCGTCAAATTAAAGCGCGTGGTGCGGTCTCTCAAAGGGCTTTTGAATTGGGTCTGGGAGGTAAAATTGGCGGACCTATTAAATATCGAAACGGTTGGACAATTTTTAAAACTGGTGAAAAGCATGACGAGACAATCAAGGTTTTCGAGAATGTAAAAAGACTCGCAGAAAGTCATCTAAGGAATGAACGAATAAGAGAGAAACGCGTTCAATGGGAAGAACAAATTAAGGAAGAATATCCAGCTGTAATATACAACGAGAGGATTACAGAGATATGATTGCGATAAATATAAACAATATTAAAAAATATATAATATTTACATTAGCAATATTTTTTGCCTGTGTCTCGGAGGGTGAAAATAAAAAAAATATCGTTGCACAAGTTGATTTAGCCTATATTTCGAATGCTGAACTTGAAGCATCTCTGCCAACGGGAGTCACTTCTGATTCAAAAGTGGCACTGAAAAGAAAAATTATGGAAAAGTGGATTGAAGATGAGATCTTATACCAAACTGCTTTGAAAGATGGGCTTACACTGAATGAAATCGAAAAATTTATGGTAAAGAATTATGAGAAGAGGTTATTAATAGAGAAATATTTACAAAAATATATCAATATTAATTATAGAGTTTTAGATCAAGAAATTGAGGACTATTACGACAAACATAAACAAGAGTTTATATGGAATGATGATTATGTTCATATTGTACATCTGATAATGGAAAATGAAGATCGCACTATAGACAGCGAGATTCGAAAGAGTAAAGATTTGATAAATGTTATTAAAAATAATTTTTTTGATCAACAATCGACGGAAGAACGTCCCATAGGTGATTTAGGCTATATCAAATTGAAGGAATTACCCGCTGCTTTACAAAGTCGTATTAAAACAACAAAAACTGGTTCGATAAGAGGGCCAATTAAAACAGATTTTGGCGTTCACTATTATCAACTATTAGATATTCAGAAAGCAGGTACTGTGAAAGATTTGGAGTTAGTAAAGGATGAAATAATTCTAAGGATAAAAATGCAAAAACGGCGCGCGGAGATTGGGAAACTTAAACAGGATTTGCGCCCTAATTTTTCTATTCAAACGGATTTAAGTAACCTGACACAATCACAATAGGATTAGGAAAATGAAATTGGTGAAAATTAAGATTTTAATCATAATGCTATTCATTAGTATCCAGAGTTGTCTTGCTCAACAAGTGGTGGAAGCAATCGCGGCAATTGTAGGTCAAGAAATTGTTTTGAAATCTGAGGTGGATCAGTTTGTGAATAATTATGCTATTCAGAATAAATTGGATATCCGTGCAGATTCTGAATTACTTAAAAAATTACAAAAACAAGTACTTGATCGTTTAATTGAACAAAAAATTCTTTTAACAAAGGCAGAAGAAGACACAATTGTTGCCGATGAGCAGGAGGTTGATAGATACGTTGAGGAACATATGAGGTATCTAGTGGAGCAGGTTGGATCGGAAGATAAATTAGAGGAGGTATTTCAGAGCCCCATAAAAAAAATAAGACGTGATTTGCGTAAAGAAACGGCTGACAGAATCAAGATTGAAAAATTACGTAGAAATAAATTTCAAGATATAAAAATTTCACGGAGAGAGGTCGAACTATTCTATAGAAGCTATAAAGATAGTATGCCCTCACTAAGCGAAACTGTGGACATAAGCCATATTTTAATGCAAATTAAAGTAGGCGAGGAAGGTATGCAAAATGCGTATCAAACGACAGCTGAGATTAAAACGCAATTAGCACAAGGAGCTGATTTTTCAGAATTGGCGAAGAATTATTCTCAAGATCCGGGTACTGCCCAACGAGGTGGTGATCTTGGCTTCCAGATGAGAGGAGATTTTTTGCAGGAGTACGAGGAAGCAGCATTTGCACTTAAGGAAGGAGAAATCTCTGATGTGGTCCAGACTCAAGTAGGATTACATATTATACAGTTGGTGGAGCGAAGAGGGGAAAAGATTCGTACCAGACACATTTTAATCAGATTGCAACCTACCGTAGATGATGAAAAAAGAATCATAAACCAGCTACAATCGATTCGTGAAGAAATTATCAATGGTGCTAATTTTGACAGTCTTGCTTTGCTTTATTCAGATGATGAGAATGTCGATAATGATAAGGGACACTTAGGTGTTTGGGAAGTAGAAAAGTTAGCTATCCCTGCATTTAAGGAGGAAATTAAAAAACTTAAAGAAGGCGAAATTAGTGCACCATTTAAGACTGAATTTGGATATCATATTTTAAGATTAAACTCGCGTCAGGAGGCGAGACCGTTGAGTATAGAAGATGATTGGGAACAAATACAACAACTTGCATTAAATTATAAAATGGAAAAAGAATATGTCAAATGGATCGAATTGATGAAAAAAGAAGTACCGATTGAATACCGGGTAGCATTTGATTGAATTTGATATCCGCTAATATATATTTGGGCTATAACTTATATAAATCCTTTTTTTGCCACATCATTTAATCTTATCAAACAACCATAAAAATATGGATATTGATTCTTAAAATTGTTAAAATGTAAAGATATAATTTATTTAGATTATAGTTAATTAAAAATAACACTTTACAGATAAAATGCCCTTTTGAGGAAACAGCTTATTAAATCTTGAGGTGTATCACAATAATGATCAGAGGAGATTATTTATATTTAATATTAATACCTGAGTAAATGTCTCTTCCTGATTGTTGAAGAATTTACTTGGACGCTTTAGATTAAATGCAAGGATTAATCAAAAAAATAAGTAAAATAGATTTATCCAATTTCTTATACAATGGGAAAATATTTGCAAGAGATTTTGAGATAATTAGATCCTATCTCTTCGTTCCCAAAACGAAGATCAGAACATCTGGTGAGATACATGAATTTATTATTGATGCATTAAAAAAAATTGCAGATAAATCGTTCGTAAAAATTAAATTATATGGTTCAAATCAAAGAAATAAATATGAATGGGTTGATTTGATAAACAATAATTCAGTAACAGCTAGGGATGCCCATTATATCGCAAAAAACTTTTCGGAAATATTTAAGGAGCAGGTTTCCATTCATAAATACTACTTTCCCAAAGATAAAAATATGCAAACTTTTCGAAAGGCATTCCTCTCTTTCCGTGTACATCAGGAATACTATTATATTCTATATTTAAATTTATGGCGTTATCAGGAATATTATAATCATGTTTTTTATTCAGCAATATTAAATTTGCTGAACCTGTTTCATGAAGAACAAGAAAGGCAAAAAATATTACATAGGCTTGAATCTTTAGAAAATATATTAGCTGAAAGAGAACGATCATTACAAATTGCTGAGCGAGCTGTTAAAAGAAAAGTTTATGATCTTCATAATCTGGTCGAAGCTAGTAATGAAATATATTCAATTCTTGATTTTAAACAGTTGATCAATTCTGCTCTGTTAACAATAATAGGGCAAATTGGAACTCAGAGTGCTTTTGCACTAATGTATGATTCTAGTAATCATGCTTATGACAGATGCTTTCAGAAAGGATATAAAGAAAAGGAAATACAGAATCTTAAATTTAAAATAGAGTCTCCGATTGCAAGATTTTTTCTTATGCATGAAACACCATTGTTTTTAAAAGATCTTGTTAATGAGGACGGATTTGCTAGATTTGTAAAGAAATTAAATAAGCTTAAGGTTAGTATCGTGGCACCTATAATTCATTCGGAGAGGTTACAGGGTATTATCGCAATCGGAGAAAAGCTTTATGGGAGAAATTTTACACAGACAGATTTTGAGTTATTTCATGTTCTGGTGAATATCATTTCCATTTCAATAGGAAATGCTCTTAATTACGAGGAAGTAAAGAATTTATCCTTGACAGATGGAATGACAGGATTGCATAATTACCGATATTTTGCAATCCGGTTAAAAGAAGAGTTAAATCGAGCTCGAAGAAACAATACAAATGTTTCGCTATTGATTTTAGATATTGATCATTTTAAAAATTACAACGATACATTGGGACATCAAGCGGGAGACGAAGCACTGAGAGCCTTGGGCAAGGTATTAAAAAATACGGTTCGTGATGAAGACGTTGTTTCGAGATATGGTGGTGAAGAGTTTTGCATCATATTACCAGGCAGTTCAAAGGATAGTATGCGTAAGCTTGGAGAACGGGTCAGAGAAATGATAGAGGCATATAAATTTTATAAAGAAAGAGTGCAACCTACAGGTAAAATAACGGTTAGTCTTGGGGGAGCTATATTTCCTGATGATGCTAATGATGCTGATTTGCTAATTCAGAAAGCAGATGAAGCGCTCTATCATGCTAAGAATTTAGGCCGAAATCAGCTTATGCTGTATCAATCGTTTACAAAAAATAAAAGAGTAGGGTAATTATGAAAGCATCTCTAACAGAGGTGTGGTTAGAATTTATTAAGTTGATCCACATTTATATAATATTCTCTTTACCTGAGAACATTATAGACTTAAGTCAATATATTAAAATGAGGTAGTTGTGAAATGGCTGAAATTGGTTTTAATGACAATTTAGAAGTTGCCGGAAGGAAATTTCATTTTCAAACAGCCACGCAATCAAATAAAGGTAAGATCCGTTGCGAAATATATGAGAATGGTCGTGTATTATCGACTTCTGAGGTTGATTTCGAGCGAAGAAAAGGTATTAGAAAAGATAATTTAGAGAATCGCCTTAAAAATATTGTGGAATCACTACATCAAGAAATGATATCTGAGATTGAGTTGCTTTTTAAAATATCTGAGAAGGTAAAAAAGCTAAAACACAGTGCATCGAACAACAAAATTGGCATTATTTTTCTGCAAAACAACTTAATTGATGATGCAATTGAACAGTTTAGATTAGCTATCGAAAATGATCCTAATCATTTGGAATCCTATAACAATCTCGGACTGACATATCTGCAAACCGGCGAATACAAAAAAGCTATTGAAGTTCTCGGTCGCGGGATGGAAAGAGACAAACAATTCACTGATATGCACAATAATTATGGTCTGGCATTGATGATGGAAAATAACTATGAGAAAGCACTGGATGAGTTTAGAAAGGCTTTGAAACTAAACAAGAATTACTTAGAAGCACATTATAATCTAGCCGTTCTGTATCTTAGGAGTGTTTACGATAGAAATCATAATGAATTTTTACCACCCCCCTCGATTAGGGTAAAGCGTTCCTTCGAACATTTGGAGAAAGTCAAATCACGCAAAATTAAAGTCTTTGATATGATATACGATAAAGTGCATAAAAATATTCTTAAGAAAAATTATGAACAATCGGTCAAACTTCTGGATGATAACAGGAAAAAAGTATTTCCGAGAGATGTATCAAGTTTGATATCAACGAACTTTTATCTGAAATTCATGTATGGTGGAAAAGGATTGGACAATGAGACGATTAAACGATACGAGCATAGGTTGAATATGGCATTGGAAGGAAATCCGGATTATGCTGATATATGGAATAATTTAGGAGTGATTCATCTCATTCAATGTAGAAACTTATTTTTACAGGCACTAAATGAATTCAACAGAGCGTTAGAAATAAATCCAGATTTTGATAAGGCTATAAAGAACAAGAAACTTGTTGAAAATGACGGCAAGGAATTTCTTATACTTCTACGTGCTATATTAAGATAGATACAATTTAGAATAATAATTATAACTCACCAACCAGATTATCCTTAAGGAGTTTATAAAAAATGAACTCCTTTTTTATTTAAAATTGTAAATTTATACTATCTCCAATCACAACTATTTTACCTGTTTCATCCATAATGTCAATATTTTCCTAAATATAACGGAAACAATTCCGATTCTATTAGAAGATGTATTAAATATTAAGATAAGTTGGTTTTGCCGAATACTATACAGAATAATATGTACGGAAATGAGATCTATATGAGTAAAAGAATAATTCTTGTTTTCTTCTCATTTGTTTTGATTCTTGGGACTTCTCAATCTCAGCAGGTGAAGCCGATTACTACAGATATTGCATTAGAAGTGATAACAGAGTCACTTAAACTGTCTCAAGAACCGCAAGAACTAATCTTAAAGATTTCTTGCCAGTCAGCTCATGAAATCCAGACGTTAGGACTAAAATTTGATAGTGTGCAGACTAAATGGAGTGTCGTATCTGCAACTTGTAATGATCAACCTCTATGGTTAATAAAATCGGGTATGCGTGTGAATCAAGACAATATTTTAGCATGGGAATTTTTTGCAGAAGATTCCAAACTAAGTTTGTTCACACCACCATGGCAAGTTCCATATGTTATTCAATTGAAATTACAACTAAACCTAGAAAATGTTGACGAAAATTTAAAAGATTATGTAGATAATCTAATTCTTGAAGCAATCATAGCAGGTGAATCATTTCAATGCGGCACGATAGGTAGAGGAAATAGAATTCTTTTTGAATAAACACTTTGAGGAAGATGAATTTAAAAAAGAAATTATTATTCGTTTTATTTATCGCATTACTACCGTCCTTAGCTTTAGCCCAAACAGATCGCCTCAGGGATAGTCTAAAGGTATTATACATGTTCTCTGAGGGAGGCGGTACCTTTGTAAATGATGTCTCTGGAATAGGCACTCCACTAAATCTTATCATTCAGCAGCCTGATAGTGTGGCGTGGAATTCGGGAGGCTGGCTTGAGGTACAGGGCAGTGCCTTGATTAAGTCTGCTACGGCGGCGAGTAAAATAATCAATGCAGTGACGGCAACGAATGAGATAACAATAGAGGCATGGATAAGACCCGCAAATACAACTCAGAGCGGACCGGCACGTATAGTTACACTTTCTCAGAATCCTTCTCTACGAAATTTCACTCTGGGACAACAGAGTGATGAATATGATGTAAGACTTCGAACTACAGTTACGAATAATAATGGTATTCCCTCAACTGCTACAACAAACAATGACGTTACTACCAGTTTAAGCCATGTGGTTTACACAAGAGATGTGAGTGGAAATACAAAAATATATGTGGATAGAAATGAAGTGGCGAGTAGAAGTGATATAACCGGAGACTTTTCAAATTGGGATGCATCCATGCTTTTCGGTTTAGGAAATGAACTAGATTGGCCTGGGGTGCCATCTTCAGATCGGCCGTGGCTCGGTGAATATCATCTTGTTGCAATTTATAACAAGGCTTTGGATAGCCTTGAAGTAGTTCAAAACTACGATGCAGGCTCAGGCAGTGCGAGTCTGATTACAAGCACTACTGGAGGACCTGATTCATTTGGACATAATTGGATAAGCTCGAGGGCAACTGATGTTAAGGGCGATACAGTCAGATATGATTGGCTGGATGCCCGGTCGGGGACAAGGGCTGGTTTTGATACCGATTCTCTCGCAGGTCCAGTAAATATCGGATTTACTTTTAATTATTATGGCACCGACTATACACAAGTGTGGATTAGTGAAACTGGTTTTCTCAGTTTTAATGCGTTGGCAGAAACTTATCGTGCAGAGAATGACAGTGGTATGCCCAATACAAGTTTACCGAATAACATAATTGCAGCTGGATGGGATGAAATAGGACCTAATGCTACAAATAGCGATGCGGATGTCTATTATAGAATATTCGGTACTGCGCCTTATCGTAAGTTTGTAGTACAATGGTATGATTTTGACCGAAATGTTGGATCAGGGAATTATAACTTTCAGATTATTCTATATGAGACAACTAATCAAATCGTTTTTAATTATAATGCGTTAAATGGAAATACAGGAAATGACGCGCTCGATTACGCAACGATTGGAATCAAAAATAACAATGGTTCAGATGGTTTGCAATTTGCTAATAATTCGTCACAAGCTGTCCATGATACTACCTCTATTTTATGGTATGGAGATCAGGCTACGAATGCAAATGCATCAATTTCACCTGATACATTATTACATAATGCCCCCTCGCAAGAGTTTATTTACCGAGTAACAGACTTTACCTCTGATGTGGACTCGATGGGTAGGGTAGATCATCTCGTGATAAATAATCCATTTACAGATGAGACAATCACTGTAATATCGGTTCAGGTAGATGGTACGGAGTACTTCATTCAAAGAAGTCAGAACAAGCCTATAGAACCAGGTTTCGCGACTTGGTATTATTATCCTACAGGGGATAGTCTGGTAATACAAACCGCTTATTTTAGTATACGAGATTCCATTATTGTTACGTTTATTGAGAATGGTTCTGACCAAGTTGGATCAGGATTTAATTTTTCCTCTCAACTTGATGCCTTAATTGATC
>Ga0209427_10005402_pt1 | contig 14656 bp, 13 predicted proteins | sample DeeMarSWOR136_30_FD_187465 | JGI IMG/M metagenome (GOLD analysis project Ga0209427, IMG submission 187465) | Marine sediment microbial communities from White Oak River estuary, North Carolina - WOR-1-36_30 (SPAdes) (version 2) | ecosystem: Environmental > Aquatic > Marine > Intertidal zone >...
GCCGGCAAGGATACGCGAGGGATGATTCGGGTCCACCAGTTTGACAAGGTGGAACTGGTCAAGATCGTGTCCCCGGAAACTTCCTATCCGGAGTTGGAATCACTGCTGGCCCAGTGCGAGAAGGTGCTGCGCGGCCTGGAGTTGCACTACCGGGTGGTTGAGCTGGCCACCGGTGACCTTTCGTTCGCGTCGGCCAGGACGTGCGATCTGGAGTTATGGGCCGCTGGAGTCGGGCGGTACCTGGAAATCTCGTCGGTGTCGAACTTCGAGGCGTTCCAGGCGCGGCGCATGAACCTCCGTTTCCGCAATGTCGAAAAGAAGCTCGACTTCCCCCACACCCTTAACGGTTCCGGGCTGGCGCTGGCCCGCCTGGTCGCCGCGATACTCGAAGATTACCAGAACGCCGACGGCACTATCACCGTACCCGGTGTGTTGCGTCAATATATGGGCGGCCTGGAACGAATCGGATAAGAACCTTGGCCAGAAACGGACATTCAGGATTGACCAACCTCTATATCGGGTGGTCGACCTTTTTCAAGGTGTTTCTCATTGCGGGGGTCGTGCTCATCTCCGCCATGTTCATCTGGTACACGTTTGACGTTATCGAGCAACTGCAGCGAGATACGCGCGATCAGGTCGACAAGTATGTCCGGCTGTGGCAGTTGGCCGCCAACTCGCCGACTTCAGGCGATGAACTCCCGTTCATATTCGATGAGATCATCGTCAAGGCCCGTTTTCCGATCGTGGTGCTGGACCGCAACAAGGAACCGGTGTCCTGGCGCAACGTGCCTGACATACCTTCCGATGACACCACCCGGGCGGCGTTCGCAAAGCTCAAACAGGTATCGGAAAAGATGCACCGCCAGAACGGCGAGTATCCGCTTTACTTCGGAGAAACCAACGTCAACTACCTCCGCTACGGCGACTCGGAAGTCATCAACCAGTTGAAGGTAATGCCGTTCATCGCGGTGGGCATCGTGCTGGCCTTTATGACCGTGGCGATTATCGGTTTTCAGAGCATTCGCCGTTCCGAGGAGCGCTACATCTGGGTCGGTATGGCCAAGGAGACCGCGCATCAACTCGGGACGCCGCTCTCATCGCTTCTGGGGTGGGTCGAGGTGATCAGTTCCGAGCACAGGCAGGACATGAACACCCGTGACCACGAGGAGCTGCTGGACTCGACGATCGACAATATGAACATGGACCTCGCCCGTCTGCAGCGGGTGGCCAATCGGTTCGGCCAGATCGGCTCGGTTCCGGAAATGCGGGAGTGCGACCTCAACAGTCTCATCGTCGAGTGTGTCCAGTACTACCGCACCCGGCTCCCGTTCGAAGGCGAGGGCATTCAGATCGTTGTTTCCGCCGGTGACACCCCGCCGGTCCGGCTCAACTCTGAGTTGTTCTCCTGGGTGCTGGAGAATCTGATCAAGAACAGCCTCCAGGCGGTCGATTCCAAGGCCGGGCTGGTCACCATTGCCACCCGCCTGAGTCCCGACCGCCGAAACGTCATCCTCGAAGTCAGTGACAACGGCTGCGGTATTCCGGTGCGAGCGGCTCGAAAAATCTTTCGCCCCGGTTTCACGACCAAGAAACGCGGCTGGGGAATGGGACTGACGCTGGTTAGAAGAATAGTCGAAGAATATCATGTCGGCCGGATCAACCTGGTTCGGTCGCAGCCCGGTGAAACGGTCTTCCAGGTGACGCTGCCGATCTCCGGGGGCATCTGAGGTTTTCTCATGGCTGCTTTAACGGAAAAGAAACGGATCCTGTGGATTGATGACGAGATCGACTCGCTCAGGTCACACTTCGTGTTCCTTGAGAACAAGGGCTTTGAACTGGTCGGCGCCATGTCGGGTGATGACGGCATCGCGCAAGTGCAGCAGCAGAATTTCGATCTGGTTCTGCTGGACGAGAAGATGCCGGGCAAGGACGGTCTGACGACCCTGGAAGAGATCAAAGCCATCAAACCGCATCTGCCCGTCGTAATGGTGACCAAGTCCGAGGAAGAATCCTTGATGGACGAAGCGATCGGACAGAAGATTGACGATTACCTGGTCAAGCCGGTCGTGCCCTCGCAGATTCTGCTGGTTATCAAGCGCCTGCTCGACGCCCGCCGCATTATCGGGTCTTCGTCCATGCGTCGATATATCACCGAAATCAACCGCTTCGGTCAGAAACTATACGGGGCGCTGGCCCCGGAAGACTGGCACGAGGCGGCCCGGATTATCGCCGAGTGGAATCTGGAATTGGACGAAAGCAACGACACCGGTCTCCGGGAGACTCATAGCGGGACCCAGCGGGAATGGAGCAACGAATTCACCAAGTATCTGCTTAAGAACTATCTTGGCTGGCTCCGGAGTGACGATCGGCCCCTGTTGTCGCCTGACGTCACGGCACGGTTCGTTGTCCCGCAGCTCAAGCAGGGTCAACGGGTGGTGTATGTGGTGGTTGACTGCATGCGCCTGGATCAGTGGATGCTGGTCGAGCCGATGGTGGCGGAGTTCTTCGATGTCGAGCGACACTATTACTTCTCGATACTCCCCAGCGCCACCCCCTTCGCCCGCAACGCCCTGTTCGCGGGGATGTTTCCCGACGACATCCATCGGACCTATCCCCGAACGTATCAGGGCGAGGAAGGCTCACTCAACAAGTACGAAGATCAACTCCTTATCGATAATCTCGCCCGGCACGGTCTCAGGCTGGATAAGCAGGCCAAGTTCTTCAAGGTGCATGACAATACGCAGGGCGAGGACATTGTCAAACGAATATCCGATTTCCTCGACAGTCAGCTGGTGACCTTCGTTTTCAACTTCCTGGATATTCTCGTCCACGGCAGATCATCGAACGTCATTCTCAGGGAAATCGCCGGTTCCGAAGCCGCCTTTCGACTGCTGATGAAGACCTGGTTTACCCATTCGCCCCTGTTCAATCTCCTGAAGGCCTTTGCCGGCCGCGGGTACACGGTGATTGTCACGTCGGATCATGGCTCGGTTCTGTGCCAGCGTGGCACCATGGCCCATGGCCGCCGCACTACCTCGACCAACCTTCGATACAAATACGGCGACAACCTTAAGGGTGAGCCGAAAGAAGCGGTGATCATCAAAAAGCCGGAAGAGTGGAGACTGCCGGAGTTCACGCTCGGGACGACGTTCCTTATTGCCCGGGAAGACTTCTATTTCGTCTATCCCAACAATTATAATGAGATGGTCCGGCGGTTTCAGAACTCGTTCCAGCACGGCGGCATTTCACTGGAAGAAATGGTGGTCCCGGTAACGGTTCTCAATCCCAGATAACTCTGTGCGAGTCCTGAGCATCATATCACATTCGGAAGCCGAGACGGTGGCGCTGGCCCGGAAGCTGGCCAACTCATTCGTCGACGGTGACATAGTGGTCCTGAAAGGTGAACTCGGTTCCGGTAAGACCACGTTCGTACGGGCCCTCGCCGTAGCCAGGGGCGTTCATGAGAGCCAGGTCAACTCGCCTTCGTATACCTTTGTCAACGAGTACGGGGGCCGCCCGCCGATCTATCATATCGATCTGTATCGCCTGGGCGATGTTTCGGAACTGACCGAGATCGGTTGGGACGACTATACCAGCCGGGATGGCATTGTGTTCGTCGAATGGGGAGAGCGGGCGGGCCCTCGCCTGCCGGATCGATACTACCTGGCCGAGTTTTCAATCATTGACGAGGAGCAGCGGCAGATCGACCTGTCGCTGGTACAGCCGTGACCGCCAAAGAACCTGTCAATATCCTGGTCATCGATACGGCCACCCGCCGCCTCAATCTCGCCCTGCTCTACGGCGGGGATCGTTCGATCAAGTCGGGCGATGTGGTTCCCAAGACCCACGGTCAGATTCTGATGAAGAAGATCGATGACCTGTTTCTGACCGCTGCGCTCGCGGTCACCGATCTTCAGGCCGTGATCGTGTCGCTGGGGCCGGGATCATTTACCGGCCTGAGGATCGGTCTGGCGGCGGCCAAGGGAATAGCAGTCGCGCGGGATATCCCGTTGATTGGAGTGACGCTGTTCGAGGCGGCCGCGCCGCATATGCAAACGCAACCGACGCCCACCCATCTGCTGATACCTTCGCGCAAGGGTGAATTCTATCTCGGTACTTACTCCGGCTCGCGGACCCCGGAGCCGGAGGTGGGAGTCATAGCCGAGGGTGACCTCGCGCCCGCGGTGGGCCATGATCAGGTATATCTGATCGGCCAGGATCCTCAGTCCCTGGCGGCGGAGGTACTTAGAACCACCGCCCGGAAGCTTGACTACGATGCCGGCGACATTCTTCGGGTGGGTGTCGACAAACTCAAACGGGGCGAACGAGCCGACCTGGCCGGACTGGAGCCGGTGTACTTCCAGAAGGCGATCGCGGAAATCCGCTTTGATCAGCGGCATAAGGCAAACTGACATGAACCTGACTCTGAGAGCGATGAACGATGCCGACCTGCCCGAAGTCGAACGGCTTGAAAACAGCCTTTTCTCCGATCCCTGGCCCCTCCCGGCTTTTGAAGAGCATCTCGTCGAAGAGGAGGCCGGCGGTCTGGTGGCTGAAACAGACGGCCGGATGGTCGCTTACGCCTGTTACCGCTTTGACTGCGGCGAGGTCCGCCTGACCAACATTGCGGTCGATCCGCAATACCGGCGAAAATCGATTGCCAAGCAAATTCTTGCCCATATTTTAGGCTTGGCCCGGGATCGGGAATGCGAGCTGATCTTACTCGAGGTGCGAGTCTCAAACGAAACGGCTCGTCGTTTTTATGAGGCTTCCGGCTTTACCGCGGTTGATCGATGCCGGAGATATTACGAGAATCCGCTCGAGGATGCCCTGGTAATGATGCGTCGAGTGGATGCGGCGCGCGGTGATGAATAAACGATGGAGTGGTTTAGAAAACACAAGACGGGGGTGGAAGCGCAGGAAAAGCGGAACATTCCCGAAGGCCTGTGGCATAAGTGCGAATCGTGCGGCGAGATTATCTACAGCAAGAAACTGGAACAGTGCTTCTGGGTTTGTCCGGCCTGCAACTTCCATTTCAGGATTTCGTCCCAGCGCTATATCGAGCTTCTGTTGGATGACGGTGCCCTCGACCAGCACGACAACGACCTGAGGTCGAGCGATCCGCTGAAGTTCAAGGATTCCAAGCGGTACCCGGATCGAATCAAGGCGGCCACGGAGGCGGCCGGTGAAGCCGAAGGACTGATTGCCGGCATAGGAGCCATCGGCGGCTTTGCGGTTTCATTCGCTATTATGGATTTTGCTTATATCGGCGGTTCCATGGGATCCGTGATCGGGGAGAAGGTGGCGCGAGCGATCGAGCGCTCCATAGAAAGAAACATTCCGCTCATAATCGTTTCCTGTTCCGGCGGCGCCAGGATGCAGGAGGGAGTGCTGTCGCTGATGCAGATGGCCAAGACCTCCGGGCTGCTGGCCGTGCTCGCCGAGAAGAAGATCCCCTTCATTTCGGTTTTGATTCACCCGACCACCGGCGGTGTCATGGCCTCGTTTGCGGCGCTCGGTGATGTTATCATCGCTGAGCCCAAAGCTCTGCTCGGCTTCGCCGGTCCCCGCGTGATCAAGCAGACCATCGGGCAGGACTTGCCTGAAGGTTTCCAGTCGTCGGAATTCCAGCTGGAGAAGGGTTTCGTTGATAAAGTGGTCGACCGCAAAGACCTCCGTTCCACCATCGTCCGCCTGCTGGAGTACACGTGGAGAAAATGAACGTGCGCCACACTTATCTACAGGCCGAGCGATTCATTCTCTCGCGCGAGTTCTTCGGCATGAAGCTGGGACTGGAGAATATCACCCGGTTTCTCGGGGAACTGGGTAACCCGCAGCATCGGTATCTGACCGTGCATCTGGCCGGCACCAACGGCAAGGGCTCCTGCGCCAGCATGCTGGCGTCGATTTTCCGGCAGGCGGGGTATCGCACCGGGCTGTTTACGTCACCCCACCTGGTTGATTTCCGCGAACGGATTCGGGTTGACGGCGAGTTGATTTCGAGGCGGGCGGTGGCCGGCTTTGTCGATCGCCACCGGCGGACGCTGGTAAAAAAAAAATCTCGTTCTTCGAACTGGTCACCGCGCTCGCTTTTGAGCACTTCGCTCGCCGGCAGGTCGGGATAGCCGTTATCGAGACCGGTCTGGGCGGTCGGCTCGACGCCACCAACGTCCTTCACCCGCTCCTGACCATAATCACTGACATCAGTTACGATCACACCGAGATCCTCGGTCCCACCCTGTCTGATATCGCGGGTGAAAAGGCCGGGATTATCAAAGCCGGTGCACCAACCGTCGTCGGATTTCTGCCGCCGGAAGCGCGACGAGTGATCGCGTCGACCTGCCGCCGGTGCGGGTCGGTCCTGGAGCCGTTGAAACATCGTGACTTTACGCCCGATCACGGCCGGCTGCGTCTCGCTTTCGAATCCGACGGTTTACGGTTTCCGAGCCTGACCCCGTCTCTCAAGGGGCCCCATCAGTTGCGCAACGCCGCTCTGGTCCTGAAAGCAATCCAGGTTTTGCGGAGATCAGGACTGTCATTTTCGAAGACCGCGGTCAGGCGCGGGGTGGAGCAGGCCGAATGGCCCGGACGCTTTCAGATTCTCCGTAACGGCCGATACTCGCCCACGGTGCTCCTCGATGTCTGCCACAATCCCGGCGGAGCGACCGCTTTTGCCGATACCTACCGCAGGGTCTTTCCGGGCAGACCGGCGCAGACGATCATCGGGTTTGCCAGGGGCAAGGCCCACCAGGAGATGATCGACCAGCTGGCTCGCATGGCCAAACAGTTCTGGCTGGTGCCGCTGGCATCCAGTCGGGGTGTCGACGTGAGGCAGTTGGAGCGCACGCTTGACTGGCATGGCATCCCGATTCGGCGCTCCGCCCACCTTGAGACCGCCTACAAGCAGGTCTTGATGGACACCGGCTCCGATGGTATCATAGCCGTGATCGGGTCTCACTATCTGGTGGGTGAGTATCTCGAGAGGTTTGGAAGGAACTGATGGCGCGTCCAAAGGGCGGCAAGGACAAGCGGAAGGGAGCCTCGAAACGGGGACCTTCAGCCCGCACGCCGGAAGCGCGACCGGAAGCTGTGGAGCCGTCAAGTACCCTCGAAGGCAAGCTCCAGGAGATCTCGCTGTCCAACCGGCAGCTGAAGCGCAAGGTCTTTGATCTCTACACTATCTTTGAAATAAGCCGCAATTTCAGCGCCGTTCTGGACTATAAAACCCTGCTCGACTCGTTCATCTTCACCTGTCTGGGTCAGATGGGTGTCTTGCGCGGAGCCCTTTTCCTTAAAGACCATGCCGAGGCCCGCGAGTTTGGTCTGGCCAAGGCCAAAGGATCGGGCGCCCTTCCCTCGCCCGGTAACGCTTTTCAGGATGATACCCGACTGGTTCGCTATCTGACCCGCTTGAATCGACCGGTATTCGTGTCCGATCTGTCCGACGAGTTGATTACCGACCAGGAAGTCGCAGTCCTGCGCCATTTCCGGGGTGGTATGATCGTACCGCTTATTTACAAAACCAGGCTGGCCGGGATTTTCCTCCTGGCCGACAAGATTGCCGAGAGGGCTTTCACCCAGGATGAAATCGAATTCGTGTCGACCCTGGGGAACCAGATTTCGGTGGCGATCGAGAACGCCCGCCTGTACGAGGCGGAGAAAGCCGCTTACGAACAGCTCTGGTCGGCTCAGCAGCAACTGGTTCAGGCCGAGCGCCTGGCCGCCCTCGGGGAGATGTCGGCCAAAATCGCCCACGAAGTCAACAATCCGCTCGGGATTGTCAAGAACTACCTCCTGTTGATGAAGCGGTCGGGGGCCGAGGGCGAAAAGGTGAACGCATACGTGGAGATCGTCAGCCAGGAGATCGATCGCATCGCCCGAATCGTCGAAGAACTGCGCCGCTTCCACCGTCCCTCGCGAGTGGAATTCTCCGCTGTCGAGATCCGCGAGACTCTGGAATCAACCCTGGGCCTGGCCTGGCGCCAATTGAGCGGTTCAGGGATCGAGCTCGACAGGAAACTCTGCCCGGACGACTTGTACGTCAAGGGGAACGCCGAGCACCTGCGGCAGGTCTTCCTTAATCTTATCCTTAATGCGCGGGCGGCTATGGATGGAGGCGGCCGGCTGACCGTGGTGCTGGAGCGCCGTGATCAGCACGTGTTCATCCGGTTCAGCGACACCGGTCCGGGGATTCCCGAGGAAATTGTTCCCAGAATCTTCGAGCCGTTCTTTACCACTAAAGGCGAGCAGGGATCGGGCCTGGGTCTGACGATCTGCTACGGCATAATCAAAAGCCATCGTGGGTCGATAACCTTTAACAACGAGGTCGGCGGGGGTTGTTTTGACATCATGCTGCCGCTGATCGCTGAACCGTAACGCTATGGCCACTAGAGTCGCCGCCAGAATTGTCATCATCGACGACGAGCAGAGGATGTGCGATTCCCTCTCGGCTCTGTTGTCGGGGGAAGGGCACGACGTGATCGCCTTCCAGCGGGCGCCCGAAGCGACGGCGGCCATCCGCGAGCAGAAGGTCGATCTGGTCATCTCCGATATCAGAATGCCCGAGATGGACGGGATTGAAGTTCTGCGGGTGGTTAAGGAGGTCGACGAGGGCATTCCCGTAATCCTGCTGACCGGCTACGCGGCGCTCGACAGCGCGCTCGAGGCGATCGGTCAGGGAGCCTACGACTACCTGCTCAAGCCGGTTGATTTCAACCGGCTCGAACTGTCGGTCAACCGGGCGCTGGAACGACGGCGGGCCGAGTTGGCGCGGCTCAGACTGGTCGAGGAATTGAGGCTGTCGAACCTGATTCTGCAGCAACGGGTGGGCGAACTGAACGCGCTGTACCAGGCCGGCAAATCCATCGGGTCGTCCATCAATCTGCAGGATCTGCTCCGGCAGATCGTGGTTTTGGCGGCCAGTGTGACCGAAGCTAATGTCGGTTCCATCATGCTGGTGGACGAGACCGGGGAACATCTGACGATCGAGGCTGCCATCGGCCTCCACGAAGATATCGTGCGCAAGACCAAACTCCCGCTGGGAGCCTCGATCGCCGGCTATGTAGCCAAGACCGGTGAGCCGCTCATCGTCGAGGATGTCGAGAAGGACGAGCGCTTCAAGCGGATTAACCGGGAGCGATATGGAGCCGCCTCGCTGCTTTGCGCGCCCCTGCGCATCAAGAGCGCGGTTCTCGGCGTGATTAACATGGCCAACAAGAGCGACGGCCAGGTGTTTAACCGCGATGATCTCCGCCTGCTCACCAATTTTGCTTCCCAGGCGGCGGTAGCGGTGGATGACGCCTCACAGTTCGACAAAAGCCGGCGTCGGCTCGTAGAGTACGAGATTCTATATGAAATCGCACGCGAGTTGCCCGGGGTCGAGAACTGGGAGGACTTTCGACAGGCTCTGGTCGAGAAGCTCCGGCGGGCTTTTTCCATTGACTACGCCGTCTGGTTTGCCTGGGACAGTGCCAATCATGTTCTCGTTCCGGCCGGGGCCCTCGGCCGCACCGACATACCCCTTACTGACAGCGGCAAGATCGACGTCACCCGCGTGGACCGGGAAGCGCTGGTGATATCCGACCTGAACCTGGATGAGTTGAACCTGGACGACGTCCCCGCCTTCAGCCTGCTCATGGGGGAGAAACTGAAAGGCAACCGGCATTTTCCTCAGCCGGCGGATGCGTACATGGCCGTGCCGGTCATCCGGGGAGGCGAACTGGCCTTCGTTTTCTATCTTGGGGCCGACGCCGCGCGACCGTACTCCGCGGACGACATCACCCTGGCTCGACTGGTCATCTCACAGGCATCGCTGCTGTTCGAGAAAGAAAAGGCGGTGTTGAATGCCACCCGGCTGATGACCATGGGGAACATGATTTCGGAGATTTCCCATGACCTCCGCCGTCCGCTGACATCAATTAAGGGGGGGCTGCAAATCGTGACGCAGCGCTGGCCCGAACTCACCGAGCAATCCGACTTCTTCAGAATGGCCGAACAAGAAATCCATAGAATGAACGACCTCGTCCGGGAACTGGTTGATTTCTCCAATCCGAACCGCTACGAAACCGCCAAGCTGGACCTGCGCCAGATCGTCCAGCGGGCCGCCGAATTGGTCGGCCCCGACCTGCGCCGGCACCAGATCGAATTCGTCAGCGAATTCGCCGACATCGGGTGGGACGTCATCGCGAACAAAAACCAGGTCCTGGAAGTCTTCCTGAACCTGTTTATCAATGCGATTGACGCCATGTCCGACGGCGGTTCTCTAACCATCCGGGGCCGGTTGGAACGACCGCCTCACCGGCACGAGGATTACCTCGCCATCAAGGTGACCGACACCGGTCACGGGATCAAAAAGGAACACCTGTCCCGGGTTTTCGACCGCTACTTCACTACCAAAGAGACCGGCACCGGCCTCGGTCTGGCCGTGGTCGAACGAGTCATCTCCGCACATACCGGAACCCTGCATCTGGAGTCAACAGAAGGGCGGGGGGCCACAATCACAGTCTATTTCCCATATAAACCTTGATTTTACTGCAGCTCTTTGCGACTTTTCGGCAATAGTTTTTGAGTCTGACTTTATTTGCAGACTTGGTTGCCGATATGTAACTCTAAGAGAGCGATGCGACATGCCCAGAGAAAAGGCCAAAATCAAGATACTGATCATTGACGACGACCCCAAGATCGCCTGGATACTGTCCGAAGGCCTGTCTTCGAATTTTGAGTTCATTTCGGCTACCGATGGGGTGGAAGGTATCCAGATGGTTTCAACCGAGAAACCGGACTTGATCCTGCTCGACATCAAGATGCCCGGCATGAGTGGGCTGGAGGTCCTCGAGAGGCTGAACAAACTGGAGAACCGCCCCGAAGTGGTGATGATCTCCGGCCATGGCGGTACGGACTATGTCGTTCAGTCGATCAAGCTGGGGGCCGCCGAGTTCATTAACAAGCCGTTCGATGTTCGCGAGGTTGAGATTCACCTGGGAAAAGTGCTGGATAGCGCCAGGCTTCGCGAGGAAGTCACCGAACTCAAAAAGGAGTTGGAGGTCCGGTCGGACTACGCTTCGTTCGTGGGCGATTCAGAGCCGATGGTTCGGGTAAAAGGGATCATCGAGCAGGTGGCCGATTCGGAATTGACGGTGCTCATACGCGGGGAATCCGGCACCGGCAAGGAAATCGCCGCCCGCTCGCTTCACCAGCTGTCCGCGCGCGGCGATCAGCCGTTCGTGAAAGTCAACTGCGCCGCCATTCCGCGTGATCTGCTCGAGGCGGAGTTGTTCGGCTACGAAAAAGGTGCCTTCACCGGTGCGCACAAGACCAAGCAGGGACGTTTCGAATCGGCCAACAAGGGAACGATCTTTCTCGATGAAATCGGCGACATGCCTCTGGAGCTGCAATCCAAGCTCCTCCAGGTGCTGGAGCAACAGGAGTTCGTCCGGGTCGGTGGCATCCACAACATCAGGGTCGACGTACGGATTATCTGTGCTACAAACCGCAACCTTGAGCAGGCGATCTCGAATCGTGAATTCCGCGACGATCTGTTTTACCGGCTGAATGAGATAACGCTCATTCTGCCCCCCTTGCGAGACCGCAAAGAGGATATCTCGTTGCTCGTCGACCATTTCCTGAGCAAGTACAATAAGCTCTACGCCAAGAACTATCCCAGCCTGTCGGCGGAGGCGATCTCCAAACTCATCAGTTTTCACTGGCCCGGCAACGTTCGCCAACTTGAAAACATGGTCAAACAAGTGGTGGTCCGCTCCGACGAGCAGCTAATCTCGGAACTGATCGCGGCGGCAGCCTACATGGCGCGCCCGGAAGATCCACGCCCTCCGTCGGAGCATGATCCGGCGCCGGAACCCTCCCAATCTGACACGGATCCGGGCTATTCGCTCAAAGCACGAATGGGCAAGAAGATCGCCTCTGAGGAAAAGCGGTTAATAGCTGAAGTACTGACCAAAACCAACTGGAACCGGCGCAAGGCAGCCGAACTTCTGGAAATCAGTTACCGTTCGCTTCTTTACAAAATCAAAGACTATAACCTGAACGCAGCCAAGTAGCTGGCTCATCACCCCTGACCCTACGAGCAGCTGTGCAGAAATTGAGCAGCTTCTTGCACAGTATGGCGGCGTTTTGTTCGAACGGCTCGTGTTTCCTGGTCTAAACACAAGTTCGCGCCGAGCGCAAGTATTTGGGAGACAGTCAACGCCCATCCCGATCCCCGAGCAGGTCCGGAAACCTTTTCCGCAACCCGTTATTGATGTCTCTCCGGAACGGTAGTTGCTTGTCGCTGTGTGGATTATTGGCCCTATTGCGGACGAAACACTTTTACTGACGTTGGTGTGAAGTTGGAGACACCCGAGACATCATTGAACCAGCCGCATTGCGGGGCCTTTGCGGACAAGGTTGAAGTTGAACTGAGCCGGGCCGAGCGGTACCGCGTGTTTGTTTCTCTTTCCGTACTCGACCTGACTCCGGCTGGAGCGGTGGCTGGCGATCGCACTCTCGAGGTATTGCGCGAGGTGATGAGGCAGGTCAAAAGCGCGATCAGGGCGTCTGACGAGGTTGCGCTGCTGCATGATCATTGTCTGGCGGTTTTGTTGCCCGAGACACCGCGTCAGGGAGCTGAAATCGCTATGAAACGACTTACCGAACTGGTCAAGGGCAAGCTGGTCGAGAGCCTGGGCGCCGGGCTCGACCGGGTCATTCCGGTCGAGATCGCGTCATATCCTGACACCGCGGGAGCCCGAACCCTCACCGGTTTTCTCGAGGAACTGGAGCAAAGAAACCGAAACTGATCCCTTCTCTTTCTTTTATACCTCTTCTCGACGAGACCGTCCTCCCCCTCAGGGCGGTCTCTTATTTTCTGTTTCCGGATGCTTCGAGTCTTCCTTTCACCTGGTCACCGGGCACAGAAAAAGCCGGGGTCTCTGACCCCGGCCCGGCCATGTCACAATTACCCGGCTGCGCCTACCAGCCGAGAATCTGTTCGAGATTCTTATTGATCCGTTCGATACGCTCTTCGTAGTCGCGCTTTTTCAGCTTCTCGCGGTCGATGACGTCAGACGGGGCATTGGCCAAAAAGTCGGGGTTGGCCAGCTTCTTGGAGACTTTCTCCATCTGGGTCTTCAGCCCGATCAGTTCCTTCTGGAGGCGGCTCTTCTCCACCTCAATATCGATCAGTCCTTCCAGCGGCACGAAAATCTCAGCTCCGGAAATGACTGCCGACGCCGACAACGGCGGCTTCTTGATCTTGGTCCCGCAATAGAGGTTTTCGACCCTGGCCAGGGACCGGAAATACTGGATATGATTCTCCAGCAACCGGGCGAACGCCTCCTCATTGACTCGGACGTACAGATCGGAGCGCTTGCCCGGAGGGACGTTGAGTTCGGCGCGGGTGGAGCGCACCGCCGTGACCACCTCCTGAATCTGCCTGAGGCTCTCTTCCAGCCGATCGTCGATGTACTTTCCCTCGCTATGTGGCCAGGGACCCAACACTATGGTGGCGCCGTCTCGGTCGCCGTTGCCTCCGGAGGTCAACTGACCGTAGATTTCTTCGGTGACGAACGGTATGAAGGGGTGGAGCAACCGAAGAATCCGGGTCAGAACGTAGGTGGCCACGTTTAAAGAGTTCTCCCGGATCGGCTCGCCCGGTTTGTCCGGCTTGATCAATTCGACATACCACGAGCAGTAGTCTTCCCAGACGAAGTTGTAGAGGGTCTTGGCCGCACTGGAAAGGCGGTATTCGTCGAACGATCTCTTGACCGCGGCCACCGTCCGGTCGAGGCGCGACAGTATCCAGCGGTCAAAGATGACCAGATCGGAGTCATCCAGTTTCTCCATCATGGGCGGCCGGCCGTCCAGCCGCATCATGACAAAACGTGACACCTGGTAGAGCTTGTTGACGAAATTCCGCCCGCCTTCGAAGGTATTGCGGCTGATCCATGGATCCTGGCCGTCGGGCGTGGCCAGCACCAGTGAGATACGCAGGGCGTCGGCGCCGTGCCTGTCGACGATCTCAACCGGATCTATGCCGTTACCCAGCGATTTGGACATCTTGACGCCGTTGGCGTCGCGAACGGTGCCGTGGATGTACACGTCGCTGAACGGGCATTCACCCATGAACTCGAACCCGGCCATGACCATCCGGGCGACCCACAGAAAAATGATCTCGGAAGCGGTCACGAGGACGCGGGTGGGATAGAACTTTTTCAGTTCCCGGGTCTGTTCGGGCCAACCGAACGTTGAAAACGGCCACAGCCACGATGAGAACCAGGTGTCGAGAACGTCCTCGTCCTGAACCAGACCGGCGGGATCATAACCTTCACACTGATCGGCCGTGGGTCGATCCATCGACACAAAGGCCGTGCCGTCTTCGGCGTACCAGACCGGTATCCGGTGACCCCACCAGAGCTGACGGGAGATGCACCAGTCGCGGATGTTTTCCATCCAGTGAAGGTAGGTCTTCGACCAGTAGTCGGGGTGGAACCGCAACTGGCCTTTTTTGAGGGCTTCGATCGCCGGGCCCGCCAACTCTTTCATCTTGACAAACCATTGCAGCGAGAGATACGGCTCGACCACGACATGACACCGGTAACAGGTCCCGGCGGCCAACTCGTAATCTTCTGTTTTCTCCAGAAGCCCTTTGCTTTCGAGGTCG
>Ga0209427_10005403_pt1 | contig 14655 bp, 10 predicted proteins | sample DeeMarSWOR136_30_FD_187465 | JGI IMG/M metagenome (GOLD analysis project Ga0209427, IMG submission 187465) | Marine sediment microbial communities from White Oak River estuary, North Carolina - WOR-1-36_30 (SPAdes) (version 2) | ecosystem: Environmental > Aquatic > Marine > Intertidal zone >...
CCGTGCTGAACATGGCCCACAATACGGAGAAAACCAAACTCCTCAAACGCGGCCAACTGTCCATCCTGGTTTGATGCCATCCGGACAGCCACTGTCGGACACCCCACACGTGCTAGCTCGTAAAGAGTCTGCCCGCCGGCGGAAACCGCGAGGTCTGCTTCCATCATCAGATCGCGCACCGAGTCTGGAGCTCTAACCAACGTAATGCCGCGCTGTGCTCGCTGGGCGGCAGCTTGGACTTGGGAAAAGTTCTCAAAAAACGGCCCAATGATTACACTTACGGAAAAGGCTTCCGTGAGTGTATCCAGCACGTTTATGACCCGGGGCATAATGTTGTAGGGATCGGCGCCACCCACGGTGACCAGAATACGGTCGACATTTTCGGATATCACTCGGGGTGGGACCTCCCAAAATTCATGCCGCAAAATGGAATATTCCGGCCCGAGGAGAAATCGGGTATCCTCGGAAATCGCCTGATAGGGCAACTGTCGGGCATGAGCGTCGCCATTGACCACCAACTGGCATGGGAAAGGATGTGGGGCGGTATCCTCGATGGTGACCACGTAGTAGCCCGCGTTTCGCAACTGGCTCAAATACTCGACCCCCTCGTAATCGGAATCAACAACAATCACAGCGCATTTGTGGGCCGCTGCCACTGCCATCGTTTGTGTCAGATCATCCGCGCCCCAAGGCTCGATTGCTCCCAGGGTTCGACCATCGAACCCGAAGCGTTTAACACGATCGCGCAACGTCTGCTCCTCGTTAGTCAGGAAAAAACAGCCGGTATTGAAGTGGCGCAGGGCCGTAGCAAGCGAGAGACACCGCTGCAGATGTCCGAGGCCAATTTTAGGCCCGGCGTCAACCCGGAAGAGAATCTTCCTCATCACCGCCACCATATGGAACGAATACAGTCAATCTTCCCTATCTCCCATCCACATGAGACCAAGCCAACGGCGTGCCGCGCGCAATGTCGTGTGACGCTCGACGCCCAAGGATGTCAGGCAAAAAACGAGGAGCAAGTCCATTTCCCGGACGAATAGAACGAACATTATCCTCTGTGAACTTATCACCAGCCTTCATGTCCTCAACCACAAAGAGCGAACGTCGAAACACCCGACTTCTCAATTCGTGTTCGCTAGGTTCGTAATTAATTTCACCCAGGGCTTTCTCGACGAGGCGAATGCCATCTGCCATGGCCGTGAACTCGTCTGGTTCCAATGAGAAAGCCGAGTCCGGACTAGGCTCTGAACGAGACAGCGTGAAATGTTTCTCAATGATGCATGCGCCGAGGGAAACCGCTGAAATAGCGACTGCATTGCCCAGCGAGTGATCCGATAAACCCACCGGCACGCCGAATAGATCGATCATATGGGGGATCGTTCTTAGATTCATCTCTTCTGGCGGGGCAGGATAGGCACTGTTGCAGTGGAGTAACGCCACTTGGTTTCCACCAATCTCGCGCACCGTCCGCATGGCCTCGTCTATCTCGGCCAAGGTCGATAACCCCGTGGACATAATGATGGGCTTACCCTGTTTAGCAATGTACTCGATCAACGGTATGTCAACTAATTCAAAGGAAGCTACCTTATAGGCCGGCACGCTCATCTCGGCCAAGAAATCCACGGCCGTATAATCGAATGGTGTCGCGAAGCAATCCAACCCAAGTTCGTCGGCCAGTTCTTTCAGCTTTGGCTGCCACTCCCAAGGGGTATACGCTTTGCTATACAGCTCGTAGAGCGTTTGACCTCCCCAGGTATTGCCGCTGGGGATTCGGAACGGATCAGTGTTGCAATCGATCGTCAGTGTATCCGGGGTGTAAGTTTGCAACTTAATCGCATCCGCACCGGCTTTTTTTGCCGCCCTGACAAGTTTACTTGCTTTCTCATAGCTCTGGTTGTGGTTAGCCGACATATCGGCGACAATATACGTTGGATAGCCCGAGCCAACTCGCCGACCGTTGATTTCGATGAAGGGCTCCATCTGCTCCACTCCTCCATTAATCCCCGTACTCAAGGTGCAAACGCATGCAGACTCTACGGCCTTGGTGGCGGAAAAATGCACCTGAATGTGGGGGAAACGTCCTCGCCCGCAGCACGTCAATCAATTCACGGGCGGTATAACGCCGATCCAGTTCGATCTCGTCAATTTGAATCACGTCATTCGTGCGATGATAAGTGCCGGCTTGCAGTAGTTGAGGTTGCCGCGGCGCCTGACCAGCGCGCAACAGTGGCCAGGTGTTCCTGAAGAGATCGATGCAAGCCTCCTCTAGCTTACGGTAGAGACTCTCGCCGGTATCGATCGGCTCAACAGGCACCTCATGCTGTGCGATGATATCGCCAGTGTCAATACCCTCGTCGATGTAATGCAATGTCACACCGGCTGGGGTCCCCTCGACGATGCTCCAGACATTGGGATAAGCCCCCCGGTTATATGGCAACAGCGCGGGGTGGATGTTCACGCAGCCAGCAGACAGCATATCGAGGAACTCTGGGGTCAAGATATACCCGAAAAAAGCCGAGATACCCATATCTGGGCATAAAGCTTTGATCGCCTGTAGCGTTTCAAGCTTGCGAAGCTGCGATCCATCAAAAACACGGGCGGAATCCACTTTGCTGCTCTTTAATATCTCTTTCCCGTACTTGCGTGTCCCGGGTGGATGGATCACTAATCCGACAATATCCTCACCTTGGCTCTTGAGCCACTGGATTGTCTGCCAGGCCACCCAATTGTTACCCAGGAACAGAATACGCACGTTGCTCCCCATTACCAATGGTCTCCTTGGTTAGGTCACCCGTGGAAAACATGTTTGGACAACCCGTCGTCCAGCTTACCTCACTGAAGAAGTGAATTCCAAATACCAATCCAATGCACTGCTAACACAACTGCGGACAAACTACATGATTAGTGGAACCCAGGTAATCTAAATGATCTTATTGTATCCTGGAATATTGCATTCCTTTATCGACCAGCATATTTAATGAATCGTCGCATATTAGACGATACCACGGTCGCAAAATAGAATTCACACTTCTCCGGGGCATTCCTCCCCTTTGCCATAGCATATAGATCCCTATGCTCATTTATATTTCTCACACACAACGAAAAATCCATAGGTTCCTCTAAAGGGTATTCTGATAAAGGCTTTGTATAATCATCCCTTGCCCATGCTACTAAATCATACCTGAATTGCCTTACAAGTTCCTCTTCGATTTCTTCCAGCGGCGGGATTATTATGTCCGAAGCTAAATTGCTCAGCACATCCACTATGCAGTGAAATTCACGAGTATCATTTTGGCTCTCATTTTTATCATAAATTGAATGAGCAGCATTTCCAAAATCAGAGATTACAAGGTCTTTGTACTGACTGCTTAGGAGCCTGCCAAGGTAGTAAAATAACTGTCTATGTATACTAAATTCATCGACATTACCATCTTTTTCGATAGAATCTATTATCGCTCTTTCCAGCTCCTGGCGAGTACTAAAGTATTTCGTTCTTATGCTCGTCATATAGTTTCCAAACATTTCATTTAAGAAAGGGTACCTTTCAGGTGCCTTAGATAGTTCATCATATATGTCTAGAGGTGTTATATCATAATTCATACAGTGCATGACGATTTCCTTTAGGAATGCTGAACCGTAGCACAAATAAATGAAAAGGGTAAACTTATGAAGTTCCCAGAAATCCTCCCGGGACATCGTATTTGATTCCACTACCACTTCATCCGCTTCAAATACATAGCGGGAATCCACCTTTGTTACATCCTTACCAATAAGCGAATACATAGTATTGTACCGATACAGTTTTCTGGCTATATCCGTATACAATTCCGATCCCTTTATTAAATAGAGGCTCTGCACATACACACTATCAAAATTGAGTTTCACGAGTTCCAGAAACACATTCCTGAAAGACTGATACGTCTCTCCGGGTAAACCAGAAATGAGTTCAGTAGAAACAGAGATACCTTTGTTGTGAGCAAATTTAACCATTTCCCGGACTTTAGTAATGGGCATATTTTTCCTTTTGACGTTGTTCAAGACCTTTTTGGTCAAGGTTTGGAAGCTCATGTTCAGTGGTAATAAAGTCTTTAATTTATCGGCCATTTTTCTCACGTTTTCAAAAGGGCCTTTTTCTGCATAGTAAACCCTTAATGAGCTAGGGTAACCAGAGGTATCATGTAAATCCCTTATAAACTCTGCTAACGCGACGTCTTTTTTCAGAATCCCCCAATTTGCATCGGCAATTCTCAAAATCCTACTAGGGCTATTGTCTTTTAGATATAAAATCTCTTCCTTTATACGGTTCAGACTATGTTTTCTGATCCTATTTGTATTTCCGCCGATCGTACAGTAAGTGCAATCGTAGGGACAGCCCCTCACTGTTTCAATCTGTGGCACCAACTGAAATCGTACAAGGAACTCGCTAAATAACCCCATCAAGTAAGGAGACGGTATCACATCCAAGTCAAGCAAGGGTGTAACTGGCTTGCCGGTAATCAACTGCCCCTCCAATAAGGCACTACATCCACCGATCTGTTTGCCCCTTACTTCTAAACGATCTCTCGAATCCATAAAAGTTCTTACGACATTCGTGAAGGGAACCTCGCCGTCACCGTGTACAATAACATCAACTTCCGGGTGATTTCGGAGCAACGTGAAGTCATAATCCCTTGCACATTGCGCACAGAGTTTCTTTTTCCGAGAATCCACTGAATTAAGATGATTATCGGAATTCTCCCACCCCTCAAAACTTATATTAAGTCCGCCCAAAACAATGAGGGAATCGGGGCTTAGTTCCCTGGCCCGTGCTGAAGCGGCAAGTGTTAAATTGTCATTCCACGTAAAATATCCGAACCCAACAATGTGAGGAGGCCGATCCGACAAAGCGCTCATCAAATCCTCAATCTGTCTGAAGAGATGTAGTTCGATTTCATTTCCGTATATCTTCCTGCTGTATGCCCCAACACACCCTATGCCGAGTGGAACGGTATTCAAGCTCAGTCCAAAACCATCATGCGCCAATTCGGCGAGATATATGAGAACCCTATTTTTTTTCATTTTTCGGATTCTGCTCCAACTCTTCACCAACGATTTTCATGTGTCGCCTTCGATGGATCTTAGAGTTTTTGGGTTGTGATATCCTTTTTCGGGCAAGAAACTCCTTGTCTTCTTCAATTGATCTCTTCGCGCCCTCATTTCGTTTGAGGCCCTCATTAAGCTTGAGGAGTTCCGGCCTTCGCTCCAGAAGGGCAAGGATATCCTCGGTGCCGAATTCGGGTTTGATGGGATAAATGGCTTCATAGACTCGCCTGACGAATTCGAGATCCTCTGGCTCATCAACCACCCAGCGGAGATGGGACAGATCGGTATGATACCTGTAGCTGGCGATTTTGAACCGGTTCGGATTCGAGCGAATAAACAGTGTAACGTGCTCCAAGTGGGATGGCAGCTCGGCCTCCCTCCAGGCCTGCTCTAAAGCCGAAAAGGAGAAGATTTCGGCGTCAAGTCCGTCAGGCAAAGACGGCTCATGGCAATTGCTGGCATAATCGTATCCGTGGGCCAGGTAGAACTCCACCAAGTCGTCGATGAGGGACGGGTCAGCCAGGGGACAATCGCCGGTCAAGCGAACCACGTGTCCAGGGTTGTACTGTTTTGCCGCCCGGTAAAACCGGTCCAGAACGTTCTCCGGGTCGCCACGGAAACAATCCACGCCGACCCTGTGGCAACGGTCGGCAATCGCCTGATCTTCCGGATTGACGCTCGTGGCAACGACCAGCCGGTCGATTTTTTTACAGCGCCTCAGCCGCTCGATTTGTAGTTCCAGCATTGGACGGCCCAGTATCGGCTTGAGCACCTTTCCGGGCAATCGGGATGATCCCATCCTCGCTTGAAGGATTGCGATGGTGTTCATTGCGGCCACAGATCAGGTCTTACAATAACTCGATCTACATCAGTAAATCTCTTTTCAACGGGTGAAACGATATCCCGTTGCACGTTTTTCTCCCAGCACTCTATACTTCTCCTCACCTGTTCGGGGGACTCCGCACCGAAAATAACAAACGCCCGGAGCATTTTCTGCCTTACGTATGCCAAAGCTAACTCATCTCGTTCCAGGCCCATTTGGTGTGCAAGTGCTTCGATCTGCTCTATCACCGGCCTGGCAAACTCCATTCTTGGGGGAATCTCTTCACCCGTCATGAGAATAAGCCCTTGCAGAAAGACACTCCTCAGATACACCTTTTTTTTCTTTTCATCGGCCACGTCGAAAACGCCTGCCTTTTCAAACCGCCTGTCCAAGATATTTGCCGGCACTTGAAGCATATGGATGTCTTCAATGTTGAGGGCGTCCAGTGCCTTGTGGGGTGAATAGAGGGAAACACCAGCGTGCATTACCTTGCCCGATGCAACAAACCCCTTGAGGATGTCTCCCAATCCATCATTCCACAGGGAAAGCATATCCTCTCGGTGAAGCATCATTCCCAAAAGAGCGGGTACACGGAGTCGTTCTACCGACCTATTCAAGGCATGAGCCATGGCCTTTGCATCCAGATGATCCAGGTTGGGGTCAAATTTACTTATCACGAGGGCCTCTTCGGAGTATCCCAGCCTATCAAGTGACTTGCCCAGGACATCCTCGCTAACACCATACCCCTGTGCAGTGTCAAACTGCCTGATCCCCCTTTCCCATGCCTCCATGATGATATCATTTGCCCTCTCTTGATCGGGCTGCCCATCTTTGTTTCTTATTCCGTACGGCATGCCCAGCTGGGCCGTTCCCAACACCAGTGGAAACTCTCGTTCAGGGTCCATATGATTTTGCATGTTATGGTGAAGCCATCATGAATCAGGTTAATCGTTTAAAACCCGTGGAGGCCGGCAAGCCACGGAGCCGGGCCTCAATTTCACCATTATTCATAGCATCGACAAGCTCGGCGAGAACCTCATCAAATGCGTCAAGATAGGCATCCACATGATCGTGGTTGTGAGCGTACATGGCATAAAACAGATTGGAGGCCAGAAAGCCCCTCTCAAGCATCAACTGAACAAAGAGGGCTTTTAAGAAGGGGGCTTTCTCATGGTTGAAGGTGAAATGGCTCAATGGATAAATACCACTGATCGCAATGTCGACCCCATGTCCCTGTGCCCGTGACAGCCACCCCTGTTGAACTCTTTGCCCGATGGCCATGAGATGTTTTCCAGCTTCAACAGCGATGTGCTTTCTAATTGTCGCGAGGGCGGCAACAGGTCCTATCCGTTCCGTCCAGCAGGTACTGCTGATAAACGTATTCTGCGCAGCCTGCATGACAGAACCCTTACCGATAATAGCCCCAATGGGATAACCGTTGCCTATGCCCTTGGAAAATACGGCGATGTCGGGTTCCAAACCAAGTACCATATGTGCCCCGCCGGAATTCATCCTGAAGCCCGCAGAAATCTCATCGATGACGAAAACAGCTCCTATTTTATCAGCCAACGCACGCACCCCTTCCAGAAACCCCACCTGGGGTTCTATGTTGCGAATTGGTTCCATCACAATGGCGGCCAGGTCATTCCCGTGCTTGGCGACAATGGCTTGGAGCTCTTCTACGTGGTTATACCTGAATGGAAACGCAGTGCCTGCCAAACCCTTTGGGACACCACACGGATCCAAGCCGGATAAGAGATGCTCTCCCAAAGCGTTTTCGGTATCCAAATTGGCCGATAGGTACCAGTCATGCCACCCATGGTATCCACAAAATGCTACTTTATCCCTTCCCGTATAAGCCCGTGCAATCCTAACCGCTATAGCCATGGATTCTCCACCCGTACGGGCATAGCGCACCTTCTCTGCCCAGGGATGGATTTCACACAGCAGATCACACAGTTCAACCTCTTCCGGACAATTGAGCGAACTGCTTGAACCCTCGTCAATTGCCGCGTGAACAGCAGCATTCACATCTGGATCTGCATATCCCAGGATATTAGCTCCAATACCAGCTATGCTCATGTCTATGTATCGATTGCCGTCTAAATCCCAGATCTCGACACCCTTTGCCTTACTGAAGTAGCCCGGCCAAACCCCCGGGGCAAACATGTCCGGCCGCTTTGATAACAACTGGGTCATGCCGGGAATTCGTTGTTTAGCCCTTTCCTGCATCATTAAACTTCTCGTTACGTCCATTATCTACCCCTGACCAGCTGAGTTATTTCATTGATGATCCTTTCAACATCTGACTCAGTCATTGCGGGGAAAAGGGGTATCGAAAGGCACTTTTGATAATACTCCTCCGCATTGGGACAATCACCCCATTTTGTACCAAACCTATTCTGAAAGTAGGGTTGCGTATGAACTGGAATATAGTGAACCTGTGTCTGAAGGCCTCGCTCCCGAAGCTCATTCATAAATTGAGCGCGCGGGATACCGATTTTCTCGAAATCAATGAGGAGAACGTAGAGGTGGAAATTACTATCACAATCACGTGACTCAAAGGGAACTTGGATAGACTCGATACTCCCAAAGGCCTCGTTATACCTGTTGACGATCTCGCGCCGGCGTTTGCGAAATTTTTCGAGTTTCTTCAGCTGAGAGATGCCGAGAGCGCATTGGATATCCGTAATGCGATAGTTATATCCCAAATCCACTTGCTCATAGTACCACGGATTCACCAATGGCTCATAGCTGTCTGCTAAGGGCTGAAAGGCAAGGTCCCTAAAAACAAACTCCCCTGGATCGCTCGTAATGCCGTGAGACCGAGCTATTTTCAGTTTCTCGTGGAGGCCCTCATCGTTTGTAAAGATCACACCCCCCTCAGCCGTTGTGATATGCTTCACCGGATGGAAGCTCATCGCCGTCATATCGGAATAAATAGATGAACCTATACGTTTGTTCTTGTAGATTGAACCCAGGGCGTGAGAAGCATCCTCTATAATGAAAATTCTACTGTTAAACTCCTCTTCCCTTCTTTTAACGATTCCCTGTATGGATTCCAAATCGCAGCTTTGCCCGGCGAAATGAACTGGAATTACGGCTTTCGTCTGTTCAGTAATTTTCTCCTGGATCTCCTTTGGCTCAATATTGAAGGTTTTCGGATCAATATCCCCAAAGACCGGTTTTGCACCACAATAAACCGCACAATTCGCCGATGCCACAAAGGTTATCGGAGACGTTATTACCTCATCTCCTTCTTCTACTGTGGATGCAACACATGCGATATGGAGGGCAGAAGTCCCTGAGTTCACCGCCACTGCGAACTTAGCCCCGCAGTACTCGGCTAATGCATGTTCGAACTCCTCGACTTTGGGTCCCTGCGTGATACGCTCGGAACGGAGGACCTTAACAACTGACTGTATATCGTCAACACCTATCCAGTGCCTTCCATAGGGTATGTTAACGGATTTCCCTTGGCCGCCACCCTGGTCCTTCTTAATCTCCTCGGCCAATCCACATTTGTAATCCCTATAAAATGCCTCAATAGAATGATCGATAGTTGGTAATCTGTAATCAAGGGCCTTTTGAAGCTTATCAACGTTGAGCGTGAGATTTTTCCCTCTTTTCACCTTGAAATTAAAATCACTTATAGAAATCGGAGTTATGAGCGTTTTATCAAGCCCGAAACAATCGGCAATCTTCAAACAGAATTCATATTTTGAACATGAATCCAAAGCCCCACAGTTATAAACACCGGTCAAATTTCTCATGATTGATATATGGATCACCCTGGCCAGTTCCATCGTATATATGGAGGAGAAATACGCATCATTAAAGCCATTTATTCTCCGTTTTGCTTTGAGCTCCCCTAATATCCATTCGCCTAAGCTTTTTTTGTCCTGTATATTCCATCCAAATAGATTCGTTCTCAGGATGAGAGAATTCTCTTTTTTTAGAATCTCCAATTCACCATCATACTTGGTAGCACCATAATAGTTTTGTGGATGTATGTTATTATCGTCCTCCGAAAAATTTCCCTCAATTCCGCTGTAAACAGCATCAGTTGATATATATATCAATTTGACATCCTTATTCATAACCCCTTCAACCATGTCATTTGTAGCTAAGACATTTATTTTTTTGGTGGCATCCCTATCCTCCTCACAACCATCTATGTCTGCTAAAGATGCGCAGTGAATGATAATCTGGGGGCTATAATCTGATATGATTCTTTTAATGTTATCCCCATAGGAGAGTTCACACTTCTCAGTATATATGCCCTCAATATCAACAGGATGTGAGTTATAGAGTCCTAGGACCTCATATTTGTCCTTGAGATAGTAGGCGAGGTTGTTACCCAACAACCCGCTAACTCCAGTAATCAGCAATTTCCCTTTTATATCCACTAAATCGCCCTTTTTACACCGAAGTATACCTGTTTTACACAACGCTCTTATTGAGGAACGTCCTCTAGTGACCAGCGCGCCTTTTCAATACTATAGTCATCGGAGATTTGGTCTAAGATCCTTCTTAAGTCTTCAATGGACAACGTATTGGGGTTATTATCCGATGTGTATGTAAATCCTTCCGGACAGAGCCGGCCACCATTATCAATATGGGAAATATTCTCATCCTGAAATTGGTTTTGTCGTACAACATAGCATTCTTTATATTCTATTGCATTACGCCCTTCATCCTCCCCGATTAAGGATTCGTGAACCTTTTCGCCAGGACGAATACCTACAATCTCATGTGAACACTCAGGAGCTATTGCCTTAGCTAAGTCGGTGATCTTCATGGAGGGAATCTTAGGAACGAAGATTTCCCCTCCCTTTGCCAATTCCAAAACCTTGAGGACAAAATGAACTCCCTGATCCAGGGTGATCCAAAAGCGCGTCATACGGGGGTCAGTGACAGGAAGAACACCCGTTTTGGAACGCTCCTTGAAGAACGGCACCACCGAACCGCGGCTGCCGAGCACATTACCGTAACGCACAATCGTGAAGATTGTATCCCTATCAAATCCTCTATAGACATTGGCTGCAACGAATAATTTGTCTGAGCATAGCTTTGTTGCGCCATATAAATTTATGGGGTTACACGCCTTATCCGTTGATAAAGCAATAACTCTTTTGACGTTATTATAGAGCGCCGCATCGATAACATTCATTGCACCCAATATATTGGTTTTAATAGCCTCGGCAGGATTATACTCTGCTGCGGGTACCTGTTTAAGCGCTGCCGCATGAATGACATAGTCGATACCATCAAAAGCACGCATCAACCTGTCCTTCTCTCTTACATCGCCCAGAAAATACCGAATACAAGGATATTTCTTCATGCTCCACCTTTGAGACATCTCGAACTGCTTAAGCTCATCCCTGCTAAAGATAATGAGCTTTTCAGGTTCATATTCTTCAAGGACAATTTGAGTAAATTTCTTACCAAAAGACCCCGTACCGCCTGTGACCAAGATATTTTTCCCGTTTAGCATTTTTATTCCCCCTCCGAAGCTTCAGGAAATTGTAAACAGCTTTGTTTTATGCTTCCTCTTCTTGAGGCTTTTTCGAATCTTCTCCCTATCTTGGATCGAGGTAATTAGTATGGCGTCGGCCCTCACGTTATCCAGCTCACCGGGATCTCTTGCCTCTCTTCCGAGGATGTTCTTCCCCTTCACGTCGTCGTTATCGTCCACAATGGCGACCAGTTCCATATTGGTTCCCTGAAGGGTTACATATGCGACTTCCATCTCTTCGCTCACCCCGTAAAAGACGATCCGTTTCACGCCCTGTGATGCCATCTCTAAAAACCTCTCTCCGATCATGGCCTTGAGCCTTGAATAGTGGTGAATATTGTAAGAAAGAAACGTCATGGTGAGTTTGGCCTTTTCCGCAAACCCTTTGGGTGTCAGATAGTAGCCGATTCTCCTTGGGGGGATCTTCCTCAATCTGATCCACCCCCGCCGGGCCATCCGTTTGAGGCACGCATTGGTCACTCCGAGGGCAATTCCAAACTTGTTGGACAGTTCTCTCTGGGAGAGATTCGGGGTTTTCTCCAGTTCTTCCAGAAACTGAAAGTCCCGCATTGCCTCAGATGGCTTGAACAGGGTATTGAAATCGTCAGCCATACGCTCCCCGAATTATGAGCCGACAATCGTCCCGGTCAAAAAAGCTTCATGATTATGTTCTCTGCGTAACAAATGATCAGCGTTCGTTTTATGAACGTTCATTTTGTGAACATAGATACTAAAAAAAAGAATGAATGTCAAGAAAAAATTTCCGGAGTTTCCTCAATTTTGTCGAGAACAGCTTTGTTCATGAGCAGAATTTAGATACCTGGGAATTCGGAAAAGGAGCTCTGAGCACAAAATTATACAGTGCTCCGGTGTTGCAGTGCAGCAGTGTTGCGGTCGGCTGGCGAGCGGGCCATCGTTTCTGAACCGCTCGTTGCCCGGGTTCCCTGGAGCGAACATTAAAGAATTTTGGGAAACCATTCTTAGTGAAGCGAACTTTAGAATGGTCCAAAATTATTTTCAGTGAGCGGAGGGGAATTCGGGCAACATACCAAAGAGCACTGAAGCGGAGGGACAATGGTGTTCTCTCCAGAAAAACAGAACCCGTCATGAAATCAAAACGTTAGGGAAATCCTTTCAATAGAAATCAGGAAACTCCCGCGGATTTTGAAAAAAGCTGAAATTCGGAACAAACTTGGGCTTGGGGTTTATTGGCTGGGCATCATCTCAGTCATGCCCTCAAGCGGTGAACCCTTATAGATCTGGTTCTAAGAGGGACCTAGGTCCGTTCGTGGAAATTCCTGATTTGCTCGACTACATATTCCTGTTGCTCTTGAGACAATTCCGGATAGATGGGAAGTGCTAAGGTTTCTTTCGCAGCCTTCTCGGACTCGGGCAGATCGCCTCCTTTATATCCGAGATACCTAAAGCACTTTTGGAGATGCAGTGGTATGGGGTAGTAGATCTCAGTCCCCACACCCTTGGCGTGGAGGAATTCTCGGAGCCTGTCCCGTTGGGGTACCCGGATGACATACTGATGGAAGATATGTCTACTCCCCTCCTGGATGGCAGGCAATTGAATATGCTCGGTAAGGCCCATCTCCTCGAAGAGGCGGCCGTACCTTTCGGCATTTCTCCGGCGCGCCTCCGTCCATCTTTCCAAATGGAGAAATTTCACGTTGAGGATTGCAGCCTGAAGCTCGTCCAACCTGAAATTGCCCCCGATGAGGTGGTGATGGTATTTAGGCTGACTACCATGTACCCTGAGGACCCTTATCTTCTCCGCCATTGCCTCGTCGTCGGTCACCACCATCCCAGCATCTCCGAATCCGCCCAGATTTTTCGTGGGGAAAAAGGAGAAGCAGCCCAGCCTTCCCATGCTCCCCGCTTTGCAGGCAGCTCTCGGCCTTTCACGCCTCGTTCCAGGGTTTTCCCCTGATGTTCGAGCTGTAATCGCAGGCTCGTCTCCCTTCGATTTTAACCTCTTGGAGTAATATATAGCTCCAATAGCCTGGGCCGCATCCTCAACGATATCCAAATGGGCTTTTTGGGTCATCTCCATGAGTGGATCCATATCGGCACACTGCCCGTAAAGGTGAATCGGAATAATCGCCTTGATATCAACCCGGCTCTTCCTTTCTACCGGTCTTCCGGTTCCTTGGTCCACATCGCATCCCTTTTCCACGACTTCTCGTAGTTTTTCCGGATCTATATTGTATGTTGTGGGGTCGATATCGACGAAGATCGGCGTGGCACCCAGTCGCGCTATCACCCCAGCGGTGGCGAAAAAGGTAAAAGAACTCGTGATTACACCATCTCCCCGCCCAAGATCCAAGGCCATAAGCGAAGCCAGAAGCGCATCGGTGCCCGAGGAAACACCGATCGCGTACTTGACTTCACTATAGGCAGCAATCCGTGCTTCCAGTTTTTTGACGTTTGGTCCAAGGATGAACTGCTGGCTCTCGAAAACCACATCAACGGCCTTCCGAACCTCCTCCCTGATGTCACTGTACTGAAACTTCAGATCGACAAATGGAACTTCCATTTCCATGGGTATCCCCTCAAACCGGTAATATGCCTCCTCCGTCACCCGGGCAACGCAATCCCTAGTAACTCCCTATCCCAAGGGAATAATTCCACCCAAGTGAGCTCCCAATTGACACATGCTTCACACGGTATCGTTCTCACCGTCTAGGCTTCCCTCTCTGCCACAATGATTAAGGTATTTCCACCCATGATGATCTCATCCATCAGGGTTTCATCCAATCGGTACAATTCCCTCCTCTGTTTCGAGGCAAAACGCCCACACAGGCGAATGATCCAGACGATAGGCCGTAGCAAATTCATCCGCGGTTTCTTGCGGTCCATCTCCAAACCGAGGATACGAAACCCATAATGTTCCATAATGAACTTCAGTACGGGGTATCCAAGTGAGTTCAGGTGAGCCATGGAAAAATTCCCTTTCCAAATATCTCTCACGGAATCGTGAGAAGGAATTTTGGAAAAAGTACCTGTCATGAGGAAACGGAGCCTCCGCTCGATATTCAGGAAATTGGGAATTGAGAGTAAAAGCTTCCCTCCCCTCTTCAGGATTCTTTCGAACTCACGGATTGTGTTGAACGGGTTCTCCGTATGCTCGATACCATCGAGGCAAATGATGTAGTCGAAATCCTTGGCGTCATAGGGAAGGCGCTTATTCATGTCACCGAACTGAACCTTCAAATCCCTGGCCGCG
>Ga0209427_10005404_pt1 | contig 14654 bp, 15 predicted proteins | sample DeeMarSWOR136_30_FD_187465 | JGI IMG/M metagenome (GOLD analysis project Ga0209427, IMG submission 187465) | Marine sediment microbial communities from White Oak River estuary, North Carolina - WOR-1-36_30 (SPAdes) (version 2) | ecosystem: Environmental > Aquatic > Marine > Intertidal zone >...
CATCCTTCTCCTGAACAGGAAAACACCTATAGCAAAGAACACCAAAGTATAACCAAGAACCCAGTAGAAATCTCTGGCAATGTCACCGAAACCGACACCTTGTACCATGACATTTCTCGCCGAATCAATAGCGTGGGCGAAAGGAAGAGCATTCATTACGCTCTGGATTCCACCTCCTATGAATTCCAGCGGAAACCAAGCTCCTCCAAATATGGTCAGGAGGTTTACCGCTATCCAAGCTATGGACACAGTTTTATATGTAAAAACCGTTCCCAGGACCATTCCTAATCCAATGTAGCCTATAGACATTACGAAAAGAATGAGAAAAACGAGGCCTGCATTCCCGGATATCTCAAGTCCGAGCAAAGCCCCCAGCGCAAAGACCAAAACAGTTTGGATGATCGCTACTGGTATGTATGGCAGAGAATAGGCATAAATAAAGTCGTTTGCCCTGAGGGGTGCAGTAAACAGCCTTGATAAAAAGGCGCTTTCTCTGTCTTTAGCAAGTAGCATACCGGAGCTGAGTGATAGCAGGGCGAAGCCGAAGAGGACTATTCCGGGTGCTAAATTAGTAGCAGTGAAAAAGGGATCCACTGTCCCAATAGTCTGGAGTATTAGCAACAGAACCGGTGGGAATATTATTGACAGACCGAGGGATAGATAGTCAAGGAACATTTCTTTGAAATTTCTTTTAGCCAATACCATGAATCTCATTCTCTCAGTTCCTTTCCGGTAAGATGCAGAAATACATCGTCCAGGGTGACCTGTTTTTGAGATGTAGATTCGATTTCAACACCCTTAGGTCGCAAATAATCTACCACCTCGGAGAAACTCACCTCTTTAGCTTTAATCTCAACCCCACCCTCTACCTCTATTACTTCCGGATATATCTCCCTCAGACCGTCAATGACATCAACTGTAAGGTCTTTTGCCTTGACAATCATTACCTGCATATCAGAGATGCTTTCTTTTAGCTCCCGGGGAGTCCCCAGGGCAATGATCTTGCCCTCGTCTATTATGGCTATTCTATCTGCCAGAGAGTCAGCTTCTTCCAGGTAATGGGTTGTAAGCACTATCGTCTTTTTCCCCTTGAGCTCTGCTATATGTTCCCATATACCCCTTCTCGACTGAGGATCCAAGCCAAGGGTGGGTTCGTCCAGAAATAGCACCTGAGGGTCAGAAACGAGAGCCATAGCGATACTGAGCCTTCTTTTCATCCCCCCTGAATACTTCCTCACCTGCTCTTTCGCCCTGTTAGTCAAAGCCATCATCTCCAGGAGTTCTTCTGACCTCTTATTCACTTCTTCTTTCTCAACTCCGTGTATCCCTCCTATCAAGCTAAGGTTCTCCCTGGCGTTAAGATGCTCAGCGATTGCTGTCTCCTGTGGCGAGATATCTATCACTTGTTTCACTGCTATGGGGTCCTTCTGGATATCATGACCCATAATTGTTGCTGTTCCACTGGTGGGCCTGAGCAGACAGCACAGCATTTTAATTGTGGTTGTTTTGCCGGCGCCATTTGGCCCCAGTAACGAAAATAGCTCTCCTTCTTTAACTGACAGGTCCACGCCATCTACTGATACAAGATTTCCGAATTTCCTGGTAATACTGACTGTCTGAATGGCAAAATGATTGTCTTTTGTGCTTTCAGTCATATACCTCCTCCTTTAAAATTCATAGTATGCCTGTAAGCACATGATGTCTTGTCTCTATCGGTTCTGAAGCTCTGTTTCCGGTTATCATTTTTTCCAGCATCTGGCACCACTTTCGGTTATTGAAGTTTATATGTGGCGGGTAGTTATCGGGGTAGATATTAAAGTATACTGTGTGGTTTTCTCCATGAACTTGGTATCGAACGCCAAATGGTTCAAACCCTGCGGTACCGAAGTCAAAAGCAATTCTCACACCTTCTTCTCCATCAAATCCCATTTTGACTTCAGTAATTGCCTCCAGTGGTATCTCCAGAAGGTAATTTCTTCCCTCTTTCATGTCTCGACCGCGGAAGACCAGAGCCTCGTCTTGAAGAAATAGCTGACCCTCACAGCGGTGCGCTGGTTGCCTGACCGATACGTGAATTTTTATCCAGGTTGGAACCTTGTTCCACTCAACAAGTAATTGCTCTATGTCCTCCTTATTAATCATCACTGCGTTTGTTTTGTTGCTGACCATGATTATCCTCCTTCTGTGTTTAATGCGCTGGTCCGCAATCTAGAGCGCCCTGCATGTTGGTCCGTATTTTGTGCATATTACAGCTTTCATGAGTTTCCTCATATATTTTACTTCGACCTCTTTCTACCCACGGCCGCTAATGGGGCTACTGCTATCCAGAGAGTGATTGTTATCAGCATTGATGTTACATAGTTGATATCCACTATACCGAGTTTAGGGACTATAACGTTCCAGAGTAGCATAAAAAATAATGAACTCAGGAAGAAACCCGGAATCGCCGCCAAAATTCTAAAATAACCCATTTTAATCCTCCTTTTTATTATTTGGTTATGTTCGTCATTCTCAACATACTAACTGTTTCCCTTGTAAGATGTCGGGATGAATCTTGAGCAGAAGAGTTCTTTTTGAATGCGTCAATAGATTCAATCTTGCCGCATCGCAGGCAATATCGGTACTCTGCTCCTTTGTAGGTGAAATCTAATAAAGTGTGTCCTCGCAGTAAGCAAAACAGGTAGTTATTTGACCACATATATTACCTCCTTTCTGTCTGGTTATGTTATTTGTGCCTGGTAATAATCTTCCCTAAGGGGGCTTATCCGAATCGGTAACATACTAGGTAGCAAACGAAAGATGGGGAGAACTGCTTGTAAGTATTGTTACCGGCAGTCTTGACACTGTCGCCCAGTATTAGACCCGGTACCCTACCGATGGTTTTCGCAAACTTACTCAGGTTCTTCATGTCATTGCCTCCTTTCTGTCTGGCTATGTTAGTTTTATTCAGTATATGAGACGCTTGCTTATGAGACACCATTCATTAGGAGGATTATTAGCTGGCCTTAAAGCGTAACTTTGACCTGCCCACATGACCAGGTTTTCTGACTTTTGATTCAGGAAGGCAAAGGTTCTTTTCTGATTTTTAGCTACATGCAAATATAAAATATTACATGCAAACATAAAATATTGCATAAACAGCAAATGGTAGTTCTAACAAGGGAAAATAGTATCGATATCATCCGTTTCGGTTGACTTTTAAGTCAGATAATTAATAAGATGAGGGATACAGAAAAACAATTTTCGCATAGAAACATTTTGAAACGGAGGATATTTATCCGCTATTCATTGTTCGTTAAGCTGGTTCCCATAATTATTTCTACCACCCTTTTTATCACTCTGGCTTTTATAATCTCTGGATGTAGTCAAACTACTCCGCAATCGCCTGTCTTAGAAATTGGCATGCTGCTCGGCAGTGGTGGTCTGGGAGACAGGTCATTTAACGATTCAGCCTACAGCGGACTCCTCGAAGCCCAACAGAAGTTCAATATCCGCTTCGAAACGGTTGATTTCACAAATAATGAAGCGAATCTTGAGGCTATGCGCTTCCTTGCACGCAACGACTACAATTTGATAATTGGTATTGGCTTTGAGCACAAAGAGAATATTCAAAAGGTGGCAAAAGAATTCCCCCAGGTCAGATTTGCTGCCATCGACTTCGAAGCCTCAGGTGATAATATCGCCTCCATTGTTTACCGCGAGCAGGAAGGCGATTTTCTTATGGGGGTTCTGGCGGCAATGCTCACCAAAACAAAATATGTCGGAGTAATCGGAGGGACTGATATCCCAGCCATTCGCCGCATTATGGCAGGGTTCAGCCAAGGAGTGAGCTATCAGGATGACAGTGTGGAAGTCTTTTCTGATTTTGCGGGCACCTTTTCCGATCCCCAGGTCGGACTTGCCAGAGCATTGTCGCTTTATGATAGGGGAGTAGACGTAATTCACAATGCTGCGAGTCGTACAGGACTGGGTATTATTGAAGCAGCAAAACAAACAGGAAAATTGACTACCGGAACAAGCGGTGACCAACGATACCTGGCACCAGGAAATGTAGTAGGTAATCGGCCAAAACGAGTTGATACTGCAGTAATTATGGTAATAGAGGAAGTTAAAACAGGGACATTCAAAGCAGGGATTCGCTCGCTGGGGCTAAAAGAGAATGGCATTATGCTGGGACCCTTCGATGAATCGATAGTAAGTAAAACAATGCTGGATAGATTGGAAGATTTAAAGCAGAAAATTATTAGCGGTCAGATAGTAATTCAGGCTGAGTAAGGTAAAGTCGAATGTTCATACAGAGAGTTTACCAACGAATCAGCCATTGGTTAAGACAGGGCATTCAACGCAAACTCGTATTCTGGAGCATTGGTTTCTGGATCATTTCCGTATCAATAATAAGCCTGACCTTTCTCTGGACAGGGCAGAACGAAATAATGAGTGATATCAGAAAACGCAATGTCCAGATTGCCTCGGTAGTATCCCGTGATATCAATTCTCAGATCAGCAGCATTCTGTCAGATATTCGAATATTCTCTCACTACCTTGAGTCTATGGGAGCCGAGATGGAGGATCAAACTTCGGCGTTATTGACATTGAGGCTTTCTTCACCGCAAAGATACCATGCTGCATATTACTTTAATGCAAACAATGAACTTTTAATTCATCTGGCCGACCCTTTGGAAAGTCTTCTAACCATGGATGATTCCAGTAACATTGTTTCTCGCCCATCGGTGCCGGTTGATAACGAAGTTCTCGCTGCGTCCCGGGCGGCCAGTGAGACGGGGACTTTTATTTCGGATGTTCAGTTCGTCGGTCTCGACCGTATTCCCGTAATCTTTGTTGCAGTGCCGCTCAGCTTTTCTTCGACTCTCTCGAGAGTCATCGTTCTTCAAGTTGACATGCGAGATATATGGCAACGCATAAACCTGAGCACGGTAGGAGAATCAGGTTATACCTATGCCGTCTCGCAGCAGGGTATAATTATAGCTCACCCTGATCCGGCTTACCTTGGACGCGATTTACCATCCGAATTAGAACCAGTACTGGATAGGTATGAAGGTTTCACAGAATACAATGAACATTTCACGCAGCGTGCCGTGTATGCCGCCTATAGTCCGGTGGGCGGCCCGACCGGTTGGGGGATCGTGGTAGAACAGGATAAATCCGAAGCTAATGCCCCGATTATAAGAGTGAGTATCATTATTATCATCATTTGGCTGGCTCTTGCCACAATCGGAACGGTTGGCATATTGATCATGACGCGGAATTTCACTCGACCCATAGTTGAACTGACTAATACTACGCAAGAGATTGAGCGTACCGGCAAACTAACAAAGACTTCAATGGAGGAAAGGCCGGATGAAGTCGGCCAGTTGAGCCAATCCTTTGACCAGATGATTGAGAGGTTACAGAGTATGGAAGGGAGATTGGCGACAGTAGCCATTGAAGAGCGAAACAGACTTGCCCGTGACCTTCATGATGCTGTCAGTCAGACCCTTTTTTCTGCCAGCCTTATTGCCGAAGTACTCCCCCGTCTGTGGGAACGCAGCCCTGAAGAAGGACTGAGGCGGCTGGAAGAAGTTCGTCAATTGACCCGCGGTGCTTTGGCTGAAATGCGTACCCTGCTTCTGGAGCTACGTCCTACAGCACTCGTTGAGGCTGAACTACCTAATTTGCTATCGCAATTAGCCGAATCAATCAGCGGCAGAACGCGCGTACCGGTAACCGTATCCACTAAAGGGGATTGTTCATTTCCAGCCGATGTTAAAGTCGCACTGTATCGTATTGCGCAGGAGGCTTTGAATAATGTAGCAAAGCATGCCGGAGCTACAGAGGTAAAAGTGAATTTACTTTGCGAACCAGACAAGGTCACTTTAAAGATTACCGACGATGGGAAAGGATTCGATATGAGTAGTGTACCATCTGATAGTCTTGGAATCGGGATAATGCACGAGCGTGCCGGGGATATTGGGGCTTCACTTTCAATGCAAAGCTGGGTGGGCCGTGGAACAGAAATTATGGTAGTCTGGGATAATCTGTCAGGGGAGGAGCATTCATGACTGTGCTAAAACCAATTCGGGTTATGATTGTTGATGACCATACTGTGGTACGAAGCGGTCTGGGAGCAGTGCTGGCATCTTCGGAAGATATGAAGTTGGTTGGTGAAGCTGGAGATGGTGAAGAAGCCATCCGACTATGTGAGCGGCTCCAGCCTGACGTTGTGCTAATGGACCTACTGATGCCAAAGATGGATGGTGTTACCGCCACTAAAATAATCAACGAGCGCTGGCCTCAAATTCGTATTATTGCTTTAACCAGCTTCAAAGAGAAGGAATATGTCGAAGGTGTACTCAAAGCAGGAGCCACCAGTTATCTATTAAAGAACGTTTCAGCTGACGAACTGATATCTGCTATTAACCGCGCTGTATTAGGACAACCTAGCCTCTCTCCTGAAGCCGCCCAGGTGCTAATCCAGAAGGTAAATGAGCCGTTACGACTTGGAAGTGATATGACCGAACGCGAGCGTGAGATATTGGCTCTAATGGTGGAAGGAAAATCCAACAATGAGATTGCTAAATGTATTTTTGTCAGCCAGTCCACCGTCAAGTTTCATGTCAGTAACATCCTGTCCAAACTGGGTGTTTCCAGCCGTACCGAGGCTGTAGCTCTGGCTATAAAGCATAACCTGGTTAAATGACTAGCTGTTGTTCCAAGAATAAGGCTAATGCCAGGGAGTTTTTTATTCAACAATCAAGATATCTTGGGCCATCCCTGGACCAAACAGTGGTGCAAAGATGAATGCCGGGAACCATACCTGCACCTGCTGGCCAGCCCTCAGCATTCGGAAGTTTACGCGCTGGATTTTCTTGCCATTCTTTTGGAAAAGGGCAGTATCGTGTATCACCGATACCATGCTTCTTCCGGTGAACTTATCGATTCGCGACTCTACAAGGATTTCGGCCAAGACATTCCTGTCGGCACATGAGCAAATTTTTATGATAGAACCGGTTATATCGGCTTTGGTCCGCAGTAATCCGATCTGTGAAATACGGTCTACAGCGTCTGCTAGAATAACTTTAAACCACCTAACCAACCCGAATCTTCCCACGTACATGATACTGCACCTCCTTGGAAATCCTTGATCATTGTGTCACCATGTTCCAGGCCTCATAGTATTCTTGTACTTTCAAGTGCTCTCTCCATGTCCGTAATGAGCGGGTACCTGCTAATGGGTTGCAGCGGCTTCTCCATAGCCCTTGCCATGTCACAGACCAGCTCCCAGCAAGTGTATTTATCATTTAATTTCCTGGGTATACAATATCCAAGGAATTGTAGTGAAATTCTTTGTATGCCTGTCCATAGGTAACAAGCCAAGTCATATCGACGTCCCACATGCTTTTCCGTGAAGGTTTCGAGAGCATTTAGGCTCGATTCATCAATCCAGCGATAAACTCTGACATCTCCCAGTGACTCCAAGGTAGGGTACATGACTGTTTGGACTCCTTTTCTTATTACAGACTCAACGGTTATTATAGTTCCATCTGGTAATACTTTGCTGACGTATCCAGTGTGCCATCCCCACCTATCCCAGCTGCTTTCCAGTAGCCTGAGTGCCCAGCTTAGTACCCTTGAAATCCAGTTGTTGACGTTTCTCTTAAATATCAGGATATCCCCGGGTTTAAGTCTTAGCGGGGACCTCTCACCATAATTTTGATTGACTGAAAAGTTCTTACCCATATTGAACTGCTCCCACTGGTGTATCGCTAATTTGTCTTAATTGCTAATCCTAGTGTAAAAGAGAATCCCCCCAAACACTTCAGGCATTTGGGGGGATAATAACCTGTTCAGATGGTCAGTCTTTGCATTGGTCAAGTGGTCGGGTGATACTGCAGGGCAAGGTCTACTGCCTCTGTGTGACCATGGGTACCCGACCTAAAAGGATGCTACTAGCGAGGGAATGGTCTAAGGAGCGAAGGCATAACACTGAAGGACGCCAAAGTCTTCATAAAGAGATACTAAAGGCGGATTATCACTGAATCATGAGCATAGCTGGTAGTTTATTTGACCGGCATGACTACTGGATAAAGGATGTGTAGCAAGAGACACCCATCGTAACCTCGTCTAACGGTAATCACCACTGCACGAACATCGGGATGTTTGTCCAGCCATGCGTACGTTGCAGTTGGGTTCGAATCCCCTAACTCCACCAAAGGGTAAATACCTAAAACAAATCCTCTTAGACTAAGAAAATGCTCAAGCTTCCCTTGGTTCGGAATATTAGAACCTGTTTAGCATCAAATTAATAAAGTATTTTTCATATGTTTCTTCTGGATTTTGGCTACTATTATCAATATAATTATTCTTGCCTATAATTTCTTTTAGTTTTTGATATTGTTTGTAATATCTTTTTATATTCTCTTCCCCCGAAGTCCAACACGGCCTTTTTTTATCTCTTTCAATAATAGTTTTAATCGGCGGGAAAATAACTTTGATTATTAAACGTTTTCCAAACAGATTTTTTAAGTTATTTATAAAATCTTCATCCAAATTAACCAAATCAGCAACTAGACAATTTCCATCGTTCAAATGTTTAAGTCCTTTTAATAACTCTTTATTTGTTTGCTTAAGTTGCTCGGGAGTATCTTTGTAAACGCCAGGAAAAAGTTTCTTTGATAGTTCATCTTCAGAGAGATAAGAACATTTATTATGTTGGCATATAATTTGAGCTATAGTTGTCTTGCCAACTCCTGGGGGACCTGCAATAATTAATACGAAATCTTCATCCATTTTAGACTAATTTTAATTACTTTGAATTGGTTCATCAAGTAGAGACTACTGGAAAATTCTTGACTGTAGAAGAGCTTACTCAGAAATTGAGCTAGAATCTGTAATTTCAAGATTGAGAGTTCATTTCGATCGATTTACTCAACAATCCGATAAGTTGTGCAATGAGGTAACAGAATAAACGACTGTTAGATATTGATTGCCAGTAAAAAGCAGTGGGTCTCCCGTTCATACTCGGGAGACCCACCCTTCTTCGTCTATGTCGCGCGCAACTACACCCGTTCATGCCCGGACCGCTCATTCTGAACGGTCGGGCCGAACAGGCTCATGTCCGCTACGAGCGAAAGACCAGTTGACTTGGAAATCCGCTCCCACAACCATAGATTACTAAGGTGTTGCCGCGGTCGCGGTGAAGGTTAAGGTGATTGAGTAAGTGCCGGCTACATCACCCCACGTTACTGCTTGCGAGAAGTATACGGAAATCGTCTGACTCGTGCCTTTAGCACCCGAATCCTCAAGGGTTACCTTGGCGGCATTACCGCCGAGGTTTGTGTAGCTAGTTATGTCACCACCCTTTACTTGCATTTCATTCGTCAGTACGTCTCCGTTGGTCGACATCTTCCCTTCACCGTCCGCTTCGTGTACTTCCAGTGTCCAGCCAGCATGGTTAGCATCTACTGTCACTGTTTTCTCGCCGCTCTCAGTAGTGCCGCCCACGGTAAGAACTCCCAAACCGAAGGCAGCTGGTGCCGAAACCTCGACTGCCTCTTCCACTGTGCCCGTTATCTCTGTGCTGCCCGTGTCTGCCATGACCGGCGTCACCATAACAGCCAGCAGGACAACCACAGCAAGCAGACTGGCAAGTATCTTTTTCACTTTCGCTTAATCCTCCTTGTCATCCTTTTCAGATAAATGTCTCCTTTTCAGGCTATGCCCGATCCATGTAGAGATTATCCCCCAACCCCATATCAGGCTTGTTTTCCGGTCGGGATTAGTTCGTCGCTTTTACTCCTCGCAACTCGTTCATCTTCTGCTAATCCCGCCCCGGCGAATATTTAGGGTAACTCTACCGGACTCGGCCTCAGCTCCTCTAATCTGCAGAGAAGGGAGCCGAGCAATGTCCTCTTTCCTGGTATCCAATTGCCCAAGATCGACCGGCTTACAGCCCAAGGGCATATCGGCACAAGGTAATAATATGTGGTGTGATATAGGTTTCACCAGAATAAACAATATTCCTCTGAATACAGATTTTTATTTTGCCCTCCTTGGATATCGTCTTTTTACATCATCTACACCGCCTCAATTACCTCCACAACTTCCACGACCAGTACGGACCGGTGAACCAGACATCGGTGTTGAAGGTGTAGTCATCTGAGATGGCAATAAACTCGGTGCCATCGATTATGGCAACTGCCTTAATGCGGTAGTGGTAGGTAGTGGATGAAAGGAGTTGATTAAGGCGGACTTTGTCCTCGGAAACAGGCTTGTTACGCTCACGTGTGCTGTAAAGGTAATCATCCAGGTTACTGTGAAATTCAGTATCGTAGAACACCTGCGAGATGGCATCGCTGTTTGTCTTCCAGGAGATTGTGGCACCATTAAAGCCGATGTGTGATGCCGACACGTCGTAGATGCCCAGAGGCACCGTTCCGGCGACGGTAACCGAGCCATTTTCCGCCAGGACCGGCACAGCCGGTATTGTCAAAAAGGCTAATAAAATTACCCAGTAAACAAATTTAAATCTCATGTATTCGCAACTCTCCTTCTCACAACAAGGAAGTAGACCAGCAGCCCGATGATTATTATGCCGCCTAAAATACCACCAATAACTGGTCCCAAGCCGGTCGGCTCAGGTGGAGCGCTCACCATAACCGCCCAGATACTGAGTTGATTGGTAGTGGTGGTAAGGGTCATGGCCTCTTCGTTTACCTCTGTCTTTAACACTGTCCATTCACTATTAGCCTCGTCCCAGCGGGCCAGTGCCAGCCGGGAAGCATTGCCATCAGCCTGGGCCAGGTCAGCGGTGGAGTATTTGAACGTTAACGTAGCTTCCTTGGCGAGCAACCCTGACAGACCATCGACTCGAAAGAAGGTGGCTCCAAACTCAAAGCCGGATGGCGGTTCCGGAAGCTGTCCGGGCGAGTAAATCTGCACCGAGACCTCCGCCTGTCCGGTTACACTGCCCTGTGGGAAGCGGACTTGTATGCTCTTATCCTCCGTCTCAAGGGTGGCTGGACTACCCGGCGTAACGAGCACAGCGGTTGGCACAGGAGGAGTAGAGGATTTCTCCATCTCAACGGTAGCCGGAGGAGGAGTATATGTCCCCCCCACTTCAAAAGTGCTTTGCGCTTCGTCAAGTATGGTGTTATCATCCAGCATTACCTTCATTGCAATCGAATACTCTCCTGAAGGTAGTTCACCCTTCGGCGCGAAGGAAGACTCCAGCTCTCTCGACATGGCAGGTAGTATAGACGATGGGGTAAGAGGTATGTTTATCGTGTCCAGCACTTCGCCCCGGGAATCAGAAATCGTTAACTCTCCCTTAATCTTAAAGTGATGATTGCCAGTATTTTGAAAAATCGTCAGCATATCGATTGATTGACCACTAACCACCTCGCCTACGGTAAACTCGGAAATCCTGCCCTCGTGGACAATCTGACTGTCCTTAATAGTGAGTAACACCAGCGTATTTATGGCGGAGACAACGGCAACCTGTCCTTCGCCCGCCGGGGCGCTATGGACGTAGATGATGGCGTACCTGCCACCCGAGCCGACATCCCGAGGGATACGTATCGAGGCAACCACCTCTTGCGACTGCCCCGGTTCTAAATGGAATAAATTAGGCTCAACCGTGATATATTCTCGCGCCGAATAGGAACTGGTATCTTCAGAAGCCTGTAATGCCCGGGCTATGCCCTGCAAAGACTGCCCCCACCCCATAACATCAATCTGTATATCCATGGCACTGTCATCTTCTCTGGTGCTTACCGTCATTTTATGGATATAACTCTCTCCGGGAACAACCTCGCCTTCACAGACGGCTCCGCTCACCCTGAGCCCGGGATTAGCTGACACAAAACAAACTGACAGTAAGGATACCAGCATCGCCACCACTGAGATTATCAGCGGTGCCATCAAGTATCTATGGTGAAGTTTTATCATGTTTATCTCCCCTTATAATGTTATGCTGGCGGTGAAGGTAACAATAATACGATAGGTTATATTGGGTGTATCGCTCCATAGCACCACTTGCTTAAAGGTTATGGCAATACCGGAGCCATCCCCTGTACCGCTGGCAATAGATGTTTCCCCGCTATTTGGCAGGGTCACGGTAGCATCAGGTCCCTGCACAGCCAACGATGTGTATAGCTGAGTCGTGCCGTAAGCTGAGCCAGTCCACTCAGTCATCTTACCATTGGTAGTTCCATCCTCGTCTGTCGCCGTCACTTCCCAGCTCTCAGTATCAGGGTCGACATTTACCGTGAGTGTTCCTGTGCTTTCCACTGGCTGCCCGCTGGATGGCGCCAGCACCCAGCCGGTTATATCTGTGGGCGCGATGATTTCAATGGCAGCTGTTGTTGTTGTCAGTGACTTGTACGCTTTGTTATTGGTCTCGTTGGATTCGGGTATTGAGCTATCGGGGTCTACCACCACATAGATGTCGTGGCTCCCGGAGGAAGCCGTCCATTGGACTGAAGCTGATTTGGTTCCCGAGGCGGGAGCAGGTGATAGATGCTGGTCTGAACCTATCTGGGTCCCTCCGGAACCGGGGTTTCCATCATAGAATCTAACTACAGTATCATAGGCATAGATATAGGTTTTAAACTGGCAGTCATCGGTGGGTGATTCGGTTTCCCATGTGGGGGAGGGTGCGGTATTATCTCTACCCGATTTTCCCCCTCCAGCATAAACTGAGCCAGTATCAAATAGCCAGGCATAGCCGTTTTGATAAGCATCGGAGCAGGTAGCCACTATCCAGTACTTGTTTCCAGAGGTGAGTTTCGCCGGGCTGGAGAATTTTATTCTTTCCCAGCCACTGGACGAAGGCCAATCCTGGTTTTCAGTGGAAGAGATGACTGTTCCACTGGGAGTATTGCTACCACTATCAGTCTGGATTTCTATCTGAGCATAGGCTGAATCCGAACCCGTATCCCACATCGCTATATCCACCGCAGCAAGGTAACCATTGGTGGTGGCGGTAAAAGATTGAGCCACGCTAAGATACTCATCTACATAATAACCTGACCCGGTATTTGTCGGAACCGAAGCAAAAGGAGTAACATTAATTTCATCGTACACAGAGCCGTTATTATGAATAGCGGCTGAAATGGTAATCGTCTCACCGGGAGACGGATTATCATCACTAAAATTGATATCCGTACTGGTCAAAGTCAGGTCAGGTTTGGTAGGAGCAGAAAGGGCATTATAGAGGTTTATCCTTCCATATCCATAATAGATGTCGAAACCTGGGGTATCTTCAGAGGATTCTCCTACCTGGTCTTCAGCGCTGCTTCGGATTATACTCCTTACCCTTTGATTGGATAGGGACGAATCTTTGGCAAGTAAAAGAGCAGCCTCTCCAGCTACAAAGGGACAGGAAGCAGACGTTCCGCCAAAATATGGATAATAGTTTGTAAGATCGTAACCTTCACCTGATGCCGACCAGTCTGTGGAATAGATATTGATTCCCGGAGCAACCACGTCTAATTCGGGCCCGTAATTGCTCCCCTGAGGAGCAGCCCATTCATTCCCGGGATTTCCCGGGTAGATTCTGTTATCAATCTCATTGGTTGCCCCTACAGCAATGGTGGTCGGATAGCGGGCCGGGTAACCAATTTCCGTATTGTCATTTCCCGAAGATACCACGATCACTACTCCATGTTCCCAGGCCTCCCGGCAGGCATCCTCCAAGGTTGCAGAACTACTGGGTCCTCCCAGGCTCATACTTATAATGTGAGCCCCGTTCTGTACAGCGAAGATGATGGCATCAGCCATATAATCGTGATAAATATGACCGCAGCTATTCTCCACCTTCAAAGGCATAATGACCGAATTCCAGGAAATACCTGCTATCCCCTTAGTATTGTTAGCACTAGCTGCAGCTATTCCGGCAGTGGCTGTGCCGTGACCGGAACCTGACTCATGCATTACATCATCGTCTGGTGTACAGCCTTTGTCTTCGAAAGGAAGACATTTAGAACAGGTTCCGGCAAAATCATAACCCGTCGTATTGGTAGAAGGAATTTTCCATAGTTTTTCTGAAGGAAACTCCTCGTGATTGTAATCAATGCCGTCATCAATGATAGCAATTATTATTGAAGAAGAGCCGGTAGTTATATCCCAGCCCTCCGGGGCATCAATATCGTGGCCACTGGTTTGATTGCAGGACCACTGGTAAGGGAAATAGGTATCATCGGGTACAGTTACCGTCTTATAACATCTGTAATTTGGCTCAGCATATTCTACCCAGGGAGACTTTCTTAAGGCCACAATCATCTCAGCTACCTGTTTTTCCGCAGGAATACTCATCACTCGAACATTAATCCGGGGGATTGTCTTTAGAGTGGCAACACCAAAACTATTTTCGATATCTTCTAATGTGCTGCTTGCTACACCCGGCTTAAATTTTACGAGAAGCTGTCCTGGAGCAAATTCTCCGGTAATCTCAATTGGTACGATCTCCGAAAACGCTTCCTCTTGAGCTTGTACTTCTCCTACAGTCAAAGTTATCGAGAGAATAAAGGCAAGAAGAAGTAAGAACCTTGAGAATTTACTAATCTCTCTTTTAAATATGGCCATCAGGATTATTGCCTAAGAAATATTTGCATGAGTTGCCACTATACTATGCCTCTTCGTTTAACAGAGTTATA
>Ga0209427_10005405_pt1 | contig 14654 bp, 11 predicted proteins | sample DeeMarSWOR136_30_FD_187465 | JGI IMG/M metagenome (GOLD analysis project Ga0209427, IMG submission 187465) | Marine sediment microbial communities from White Oak River estuary, North Carolina - WOR-1-36_30 (SPAdes) (version 2) | ecosystem: Environmental > Aquatic > Marine > Intertidal zone >...
AATCGGCTTGACCATACCTGTCAACTTCCTCCGCGTTGACGAACAAACTGGTGAGGGTAGCCTCCCGCGTTCCGGTGTTCTTCAGCTTCAGTGTAATGGTCCAGTTCCCTTCGCGGAGCGAACAGTCAGCGCTCTGGACTTCAAGCTGCTCGAAGTGCGTGAATTGGCTGGTGGTGCCCCCCATCCAGTATGAAACCGCGATTGCGACGATGATGGCAATGGCGACAAGGATGACTGTGGGTATAACGGGGCCGACCCCTCTTCGTTGCCTCATCGTCTTCGCTTTCGTGCAGGTCCCCACAGTGGATCTCTTCTTAACTTTCTTTCTCTTCGATAAAGAAGTATTTTCCCGTTCCGTATATGTCTAATGAACTGTAGCTCTATATATTGACAGTGGAGGCTAAGCACTACAGCGATGAGTGGTTCAAAGACCTTGTAACTCGCGGATTCCACCTAGGGTAACCCATCGAGCTGAGTCAATACCGTTCACGCTACAGTACCGCTGTGGCCTCTATCTAAATCTAATAGCTAGCTACGAACTCGGTGCCGGTTCGACTGCAGCTTCAGGTGTATGAATGGGAACGGAGGGCCGCGGGTTCTCGCTAAGCCAAGACTTTATTAACGGGGCGGTAGATGGGTGCGTCATGCCCGTCTTGGATGCCCCTCCCTTCCGCTTAGACGTGGACCGCGTCTTGACCTTCAGCGGGCTCCATCGAGGAAACCGACGCATAGAAACGATGATCCAAGAGTTGATTGAGACGGTTCTTCCCGTGGCCCGACCCAAAGCCCTCTACCGCGTGGCGTACGTTGAAAAACGGGAGGGAGACTCCGTCTATATTGATGGCGTGTACTTCACCAGCCACGTCCTACGCGTCAACTTGGAGGCTGTGGAGCGCATCTTTCCCTACGCAGCTACCTGTGGAACGGAACTGGACCGAATCCACTTCTCCACCAGGGACTACGTGAAACAGTATTATCTAGACAGCATCAAGGAGCTGGCGCTGCGATCCGCCACCCGCCACCTCGCCCAGCATCTGCAGAAAACGTATGCCCTCAAGCAGATCTCACGAATGAACCCCGGGTCTCTCGGGGATTGGCCCCTATCTCAGCAGAACGCGTTATTCACCCTCCTAGGTGATGTCCCAGCGCGCATCGGTATAACCCTCACCAAGCACTATATCATGACTCCCATCAAATCCGTTTCCGGCATCTACTTTCCAACCCAGATCCGCTTCGAAAGCTGCCAGCTATGCCCCCGACGCCTCTGCCGTAGACGGCGTGCCCCCTATGATCCCGACGTGGTCAAAACCTACGCGTCACCCTCCATCGAGCACCCACTCCAGAACCGCTAGTAGCAACCATTACACGCCTCCGAGATCTCCAGCGGTTCGACGATGCGTCGTCTTATCGTGAATGACGACAACGTGGTCATCCTAGGTGCGTCGCACGTCCAGTTCAACGGCGTTCACGCCCAGCGCTAACACCTTCTGAACGCTGCAAAGCGTGTTCTCTAGCTCGTAGGCTTTGGCGCCTCGGTGTCCAATCCGTAACATCCTCCTCACTGACAAGGATGGATGCCCGGTTTTTAATCGTGTTCTATACCTTCCGCGCCACCGTCACGCTCAGGCGCCAACTGTGATGGATAGCCACTTCATATCGAGAGCCCCCACGAGGGGTCTTGGGCGACGCCTGGGTCTATCCCCCATTTTGCGACGGCGCTCGAAGGTTGTCTGTAGCTAACCCGTCGCTAGCTAGCTCGAGGCGTTGACTTGTGACTCCGCATTCCAAAAAAATATTTATAGAGGATGAGCGGTTTGAAAGGTTAGTTAGGAGTAGGTGTCCTTGAAGATAGTTACGTGGGATGAGTATACGGGGCTCTTGGATAAACTCTCCAATGATATTGCCTTACGGCATTTTGACGCCATCGTCGCCATCGGTCGAGGGGGCTGTATGATCGGGGCTTTCCTTGCCTCGAAGTTGGGGATTCCAACCGTCACCTCCGTCTTTGTGCGACATGTTGGACGAGGCGCAAACCTGCGGATTGAAGTCACCGACCTAGGAAAGGTGCAGTCCTTACGTGGAAGCTTATTGGTCGTGGACGATTGGCTGGTTGAGGGGCGCGCCATGACCTTTGTCCTCGACCGGATTCCGAAGGCCGCATCCATCACCACCCTCGTCATGTTCAACCGGAAAGGCTCCAAGTTTACCCCGGACATCGTGGGAGCCTACGTCAAGGAGACGGAGCGGGAGATCCTGTTTCCCTACGACGTCTTGGGCTAGGCCTGATGCCATATTCCCAAAATCGGTTCTGAGCGCGTAGAGGCCCGTCACTTCGCAACTCTTCTAGCTAGCTGGCTCTCTGACGAATTATGACCCTTCATAATAGCCAACGACACCACTCCCTGGCCCTCCCCTGCGGGTACCTAACGATGAGCTCCACGTCGGGTAAACGCAGACTCATCTTGGATGAAACTCCACCTCAGCCCCAAGGAGGATGGAAAGAATTATAATCTCGCCCCGCGTCATGGATAGATAAGACAATAGTAGTCTCCACGCCTCATACGGCAGGGTGTGAAACAGCTTGTGTAGGGCGAGGGACGAAGAGGTCCGTGCCCACGGCAGAACCGAGGATCTTAGTAGCCACGCCGTATTTATTACGGATCACTGTATGGGTCTCGCTACACCGTGGCCTGGAAAAACGACTCTGTGCTCGGCTTGGAACCCCAGCGGTTCCTCCAGTGGTCTTCTTCGCCTCCTGCCGGTCACAGCTGCTTCGCGTCAAGATGCCTCAGTTCGCCGTCACACCCGTGGTGCTACGATGGCGAGAGCCTTTTACTCTTGGCGACTAACCAAGGCGTACGCTGATGCCTCACGAGGCCGTGCACAGGAGGCGTATCTGTGACAACGCAGGCCCGCGCCACGGCAGCCCAGCCGACACAGGGTGCCTTCGAGCGCAGTCGGGATCACCTCTTCCACCAGTTTCAGGAGATCCCCTTCGACCCCAAGACGGGGCGGTCACCACGCGAGCTAGAGCAGGATATTGAGGCGTATTTACAGGCCCATCCCGACGTGCCTCGCGTTCTGCAAAAAGCCCACGTCTTCCACCTCGTGGTGACGCGGGGCCAGATCTACGTCGATCCCTTGGACTGGTTTGTCGGTAAGCTCAACCACGGGGGCCACGTGAAGCGTCCCCTCTACGGCGATGAGGACAGCCTCGTGCGGCGGCTATCGCTCCGATGGCTCGATGAGGCCCTAGACGGCGTCCTCGCTGCGGAGGCGACGTGGTTAGATCGCGCCTACCGCCTCGGCCAGGCGTCGGGGCCGAGGGGCGGCCTGGACCGCGGCCACGTCGCCCCTGGATGGTACACCCTGCTGTCGGGGGGGCTCGTCGGGCTTCTCACGCAGGTGGCGGAGGCACGGGACGCCCTCGGCCCAGCAGCGACGGCTGAGCAGTTGGCGTTCTATGAGGCTGTCGAGATCGTGTACCGGGCTACACTCCAGCTTGCGGCGCGCTTCGCTCAGCAGGCGGAGACCTTGGCGCGGGCGTATCCGGAGCACGCGAGGCGCCTACAGACCATCGTCTTGGCGTGCAGGAATGTGCCCGCTCATCGACCCCGCACCTTCCACGAGGCATTGCAGTTCATGTGGCTTCTCCACGAGCTCATCGAGATGGAGGGCGAGCATGTGCGATCCATGGGCCAGTTTGATCGGACCCTCTACCCCTACTACCGCGCGGACATTGATTCCGGCCGCTTGACCCGCGATCAGGCGAAGGAGTTGATCAAGTTCTTCTGGTTCAAGTTTTATTCGCGCACCCGAGGCCACGAGAATGGCAAGAACTTCGTCTTCGGAGGGCAGTATCCCGACGGCTCCGAGATCACGAACGAGCTGACATACTTGGGCTTGGAGGCGTACGAGGAGTTGAACACACCGGACCCCAAACTCTCGGTGCGGTTCCTGCCAACCACCTCGGACACGCTGTACCGGCGGGTGGCTGACCTGATTCGGAAGGGCCATAACGCCGTCGTCTTAATGAATGACGTCCCTGCCGTGGAGGCCCTCGTTAAGCGGGGAAAGACGTGGGAGGATGCCCGACTGTACCTCCCCATCGGCTGCTACGAGCCCGCGGTGGAGGGGAAGGAGGTCGGCTGCACCATGAACTTGACGGTGAACCTGGCCAAGGGCGTCGAGCTGGCCCTGCATGACGGCCGGGACCCGCTGAGCGGGGAGCAGATCGGCCCCCACACCGGGGACCCACGGGGCTTCACGGCCTTTGAGCAACTCTGGCAAGCCTACACAGAGCAGATGGACTTCTTCTTAGAACGAGCCCACGAATGCATCCGTACCGCGGAGGGGCAATGGCCACAGATCAATCCCTCGCCCCTGCTTGCTGGAAGCCTCGACGACTGCCTCCGCCGCGGCAAGGACGTCGGTCAGGGTGGCGCCCACTACAACTCGGTGGGGTTTGTGGGCGCCGCGTTGGCCAACGCCTCTGACGCCCTCCTCGCGCTGAAGCAGGTGGTGTATGACGACGAGCGCTTTACCCTAGACGAGGTGCTCACCGCCGTGGCGGCTAATTTCGAAGGCCATGAACGGATGCGACAATACCTGATCAACCGCGTCCCCAAATGGGGAAACCACCATCCTGAAGCCGACCGATTGGCCAAGCGCATCGCCGACTACTACTGCCACAAGGTGCACACGTTCACCAACGGCCGCGGGGGCCCCTGTCAAGCCGCGCTCTTCTCCTTGGACTTCGCCTGGCAGGGCGGACGACGCACAGGCGCGCTTCCCGACGGTCGACGGGCCTATGAGCCCCTAGCCCCAGGGCTGGGCGCGACGTATGGTCGAGACCGGAAGGGGGTGACGGCGTTGATGGGGTCGGTGACGCAGCTCGATTCTACCCTCACCCCCAACGGGGCGGTCCTCGACGTCACTCTCCATCCCACCGCCGTCAGCGGCGAGGACGGGTTAGCCGCCATGGTCGCCCTCATCAAGGCCTTCTTCGCCCAGGGAGGCTACGCCCTCCAATTCAACATCTACGACGTCGCTACCCTCCGCGACGCCCAGCGCTACCCCGAAAACTACGCCACGCTCCAGATCCGAGTGACCGGATGGAGTGTCTACTTCACCACGCTCTCCCCGTACGAACAGGATCAATTCATCGCCCGAATCAGCCATGGCCTATAATCCAGAGGACAACGCACTCGCCGAGACGGAAGCCCCCGGCACCCCCCGCTCTCCCGAGGGCTGGGTCTTCGACGTCAAGCGCTTTGCCGTCCACGATGGCCCCGGCGTCCGCACCACGGTCTTCCTGAAGGGATGTAGCCTCCGCTGCGTCTGGTGTCATAATCCTGAGTCCATCAACCCCCACCCCGAACTCCTCTTCCATCCCACACGGTGCATCGCGTGCGGAGCCTGCCTCGAGGTCTGCCCCCACGGCGCCCATAGGATGACGACCAAGGGTGCACGCACATATGACCGCAACCTGTGCGTGCTCTGCGGCCGATGTGCCGCGTCCTGCTATGCCGAGGCTCTGGTGATGGCGGGTCAACGGCTCTCAGTCGAGGACGTGATGACGGTGGTGCGCCAGGACGCCACATTCTACACGGTTTCAGGGGGAGGGGTCACGCTCTCGGGCGGGGAGCCCCTGTTTCAAGGCGCCTTCGCCACGGCTCTCCTCCGGCAATGTAACGCCGAAGGTTTTCACACCGCCCTCGACACCTGCGGCCACGTGAGGTGGGCCATCATGGAACGCGCCCTCCCCTACGTCGACCTCGTGCTCTACGACCTTAAGCACATCTCGCCGCCGCGCCACCAGCAGTACACTGGCGTGTCCAACCGCCTCATCCTCGAGAACCTGCGTCGACTCAGTCGCTCCAGTGTCCCCATCGAGATCCGCATGCCCATCATCCCCACCATCAACGACTCCCGAGAAACCATCGACGCAGCGGCCCGCTTTCTCGCCTCACTCAGCCACATTATCGCTGTCAGACTCCTCGCGTACCACCGGCTTGCAGGATCCAAATACCACAGCCTTGGCCGGGAAAACACCCTTCCCGACGTAACCCCACCCTCTGGCCGCCAGATGCAGCGGATTGCGGGCTGGATTCGCCAGCATGGCCTACCCGTGATCGTCCCCGAAACGATCGATACTTCATGACTGAAGACCATATTAGGCTGGCGGTTATCCTGGTCGTCGCGCAGACAGTGATCTTACGAGTCTTGAGGCCTCGCTTGGTAGTCGGGGATGATGTCTTCAACATTACGCACAGCGGGGAAGACGTATCCGCCCACGCCAACCATTATTCCCAAGATCCCGGCGACGACGAACATTAAGGCCATCCCTGCTCCAGGGCCCGTGCCAATCAGACCCCCGAAGACGTGTGCTAACCCGCCGTCGGGCATCATCGCGGGCTCAAAGAGGTAGTCTGCGAAGGGGCCTGCAAGGAGCATGGACACGGGTTGACTGATCTGCGCGATCAGGCTTCGGGTGGCAAACACGCGTCCCTGGAGGTCGGGAGCGACCTTGCTTTGCCAGATAGCTTGGCTGGACCCGTTGAGAATGGGGACGAAGAACATCGCAAAGAAGCCGGCTGCTGCCCAAACATAGGCTTGCCCGCCCAGGCCGAACCCCGTCATCCCGACCATGGTGAGGATCATGCTCATCAAGACTCCGTGAATCTTACGTTTCGGGCCTCCCCACACGCTCAATACTACGCCGCCGACCAGCCCGCCCACGCCCACGGTGGACTGTACAATCCCTAGAACCGTCGTATCGTTCCCCGTGCGTGCGAGGACCATGGGGGTGAACACGGTGGTAGCGAAGGAGACGACGAGGTTGAGGCTGAAGAAGACCAGCTGGAGGCCGAGGAGGCTAGGACGGTCATAAATGTAGCGGAATCCGTAAAACGATTCCTTCCAAAGACTTCCCTTGCTTTGTCGTCCTTCCTCGGAAACGGCAGGCGGAAGGATGTGGATCAGCAGTAACGAGCCGATGGCCATCAGAAAGGTCGCTAGGTCAATGATGAGAATGCCCGGTAACTCGATGAGGGTGAGGAGGATCGCTGCCAGTATCGGGGCGAAGATCCCGGAGCCGAATTCGGCCATGGAGAGCATGCCGCTGGCGCGGCCGTATTGTTCCTTGGACACCATGGTGGTGATGGCAGCGCTGTACGCTGGGAACTGAAAGGCCTGAAAGAAGCCGGAGAAGGCACCGGTTACGTACAGGTGCCAGATCTGAAGGTTCCCTCCAACGAACAACACGAGCACGATGGTGGTGGAGAGGGCTGCCGCTAAATCACTCACCATCATCATCAGCTTTCGATCCCATCGATCCACCAAGGCACCTGCCAGCGGACTGACGATGATGCGGGGCGTAAAGGAGAAAAAGCCAACCAAGGCCAGGGCGGTGGCCTGCCCCGTGATCTGCCACGCCCAGATGGTGAGGGCAAACTGGGTCATGCCCGTGCCGAGGAGGGAGATGACCTGTCCGACCCAGATCGTGATAAAGGCAAAAAAGCCTGTGGGGCGTCTTTGTGTCATGGTCTGCTCTCCGCATTATTGCTGAAAAACTATGTATGATTAAGCTGTAACGTTATTTTTCCATGTTTCTTTCCATTTTCATCAGGCGGGCTGTTGACCCATTGATGTTTTTGCTCTTAGGGGTGGAGGAGGTCGTAAATAAACAAAAGTAAATAACCTCCTCTTATATAAGATTACAACTTTTCCTAAGCTAGCTACGTTCGAGCTAGCTAACTGAAAGAAGCAGAATAAGGGAATATTGTAATAAGATAAGCTATATTACGGCATATTGCAAAAACGACGATGAGGGGAAAGTAAAAAGTTAACATTTAACCCAAAACCCAAAAAACTAGAAAAACAGTTTAAATAACGAGTTTGGAAGGGTTCTGTGATTACTTTTTACTTGTTTTCTTCCGGTGGCTTAATATTTCGGAACGTAAAGTATAGAGAAACGTCATAGATGCTTTTTACAATACCTGTTATGATGAAGGGTAATGAGAGACCAACATATTGCATTAACAAACCTGCTATTGATGGGCTAATAGCTTGAGTTATGCTTCTTGGAAGGTTGATTAATCCTCCGACACGAGTTCTTTCTTCGGGCTTAATAATGGCCATAGTGTAAGATTGACGAGTAGGAACATCCATCTGAGATAATAAAGAACGGCTCGTATAAAGTATGACTGACGTTTGAAGAGTTGGCATAAAAGGTATAAACGTCGTTAATATGCTAGTGGGCAAATGGGAATAAACCATTGTCTTAATCAACCCAATTTTACCTGCAACCTTAGCCGCCAAAACAAAAGAAATAGAAGCCAAAATACTGGATACAAAAAAGATAACGCTAATATAGTCAACGGGAAGACCAAATCTTTGAAAAAACCAATAAGAAACCAGAGAACTAGTTATTAAACCTCCACCAAAAGAGTCCACGCTAAAAAGAAGAGAAAGCTTCAAAACAATTCGCCTTGTCTCCATCGAAAGCAGGAGATCCCTTACATCAACCGAAGAACCTTCCATCTCTACGCCCTCAGATAATAGAGAATATATGACAAAAACTGAAAAAACGAGAATAGCATAAACCAGAAACATTATCCTGAAAGAAAAAATCTGATCAATATCAAACACACCTTGTAAAATGGTTGGAACACCACCAAAAAGATAACCAAGAGAACCAGATAATGAACCAAGAGTATTATAGACAGCATACATTCTAGTTCTATTCTCATCAGAACAAGATTGAGCTAATATAACACGTTCTAACATTGCAACAGGCCCAAATCCACTTCTCGAACCCAAAGAAGACAAAACCGCGCACAAAATCAAAATTAAAGTATTCGCAACAAAAGCAAATACCAAAGCTGAAGTAGCAGTGAATAAAGCATAAAAAACAAGCATCTTTTTCCTTCCAACCCTATCCGCCGAGTAACCAGTAGTAACATTCAACAAAGTAGAGAACAGAAGACCTCCAGTCAACACCAAACCTGCCTGCCAAAGAGGAATTCCAATCAAAGACAGATAAATCACAAAAAAAACGCTAACAAAATTATTAGAAAAACTAGTAATAATTTTTGTTGAATATAATAACTTACCATCCGTACTCAGCCAACTTAAAAACGTCGTAAATATCACCAAAGATTCTGTGTTAATTTCTTAGATTATGTTTTCACTATTTATACTGATGTTAATCAGATATTGGGCTATTGGCAAAGTTGAGAAAACGGAAAACATAAAAATACCTAGCTAACCAGCTTCTATTTACCTGCCACATAGCTAGCTAGGCGTCTTCGTCTTCTTGGTCTCTACCCCTTTTTGGAAACAAGTTATTGGTACGTCGACTTCTCCTAGCTATCCTCCCAGATCCATGCCATAGTCAGCGTCTTCGACATAGATGAAACTGGATAGAATGCCATCTATAGTATGACTTTCCGCCATGGGAAGGAATACGGAGGGATCTGAGGGGGCTTCCTGCGCTATCTTTAAAACTGTTGAATCGGCTATTGCTACCCTAATCCCTTGAAACGTTCCACCCTAGAGAGCGATCATACTTGATAGAAACCGACGTATCGATGTGACCTGCGATGGGCTACGACGGCGTCTCTATTGCACTTATCTTTGCCGCCACGTTTCTCTCTAAAGTCGTTAATGTTATCCTCGGCATGGGATTCGGGATCGGGATGACCTTCACGTTTCTCATGCTGGGGTACAACCCGACCCAGGTCGTTACCGGCATCCTCGTCGCGCAAACGCTAGGCCAACTACTGGCTGCTTTTTTCCATCATAAGTATCAAAACGTAGACTACCGTCTCGAAGGTAGGGCGATCCGGATCACCCTTGTTCTCATTCTCTTCAGCTTGACTGGAGCTGTGCTGGGGCCATTAGTTGAAGTCAACGTACCTGCCCTTTACCTCAAACTATTCACCGCGGGGGTAATTATCGCTCTCGGGGTATTCATGCTACTCAAGCGGAACTCGGTTTCCCCGTTTTCCTGGACGAAGTTGATGGTGACGGGGCTTTTTGCCGGCTTCATCAAGGGCCTGACGGGCTGTGGCTACGGGCCTCTCCTTACTTCGGGGCAGTTACTCGTTGGCGTGGACGGGAAGAGTGCGGTAGGCATTAGTATGCTTGCCGGACCAGCTGTCTTTTCCCTGTCCATCCTAACATATGCGTGCACAGCCGCGACAATCGATGGGTATTTAATCCTCTACATGATGAGTGCCATCGCCGTAGCGACGCCCATAGGCGCGTTCCTCCTCCATCGAATACAGCTTCAGTCGGTAAAACGTATTATCGGCTTCGCGACAATTATCATGGGGCTTCTCCTCATCGGAAAATCCCTGATTTAACATAGGCCAATCGTACACACAGCATCTTCCCTACGACCTGATTCCAAGAGCCACTTCTGTAGATCCACACAAATAATCGTAACCTTATTGACTCTCAGTCCACTTCCATCCTGTCCAACATGGTGTAATTCCTGAGTTCTTACGAAACAGTGTGGACCTGCAAAGCGCCCCGAAACAAGTAAGTGTGTGGAGACGTGACTGACGTACTGATTGCGGTTGGTCTGAAGCCAATCCTTCAACTAACCCGCTCAGGTAACGCTCTTCGCGCACATTGGGGTGCATACTAGCTAGGAGGTGCATGCCGGAGAAAGTGTCGAGTGTAAAAAAAAGAGAGAGATGCCTGTGGCTGTAGCGAGCTATGGGGTCTTCCGGACGTGCTTGGTGATCCCCAAGATGAGGTTTGTGACGTAGATGTTCCCCTTGGAGTCCACCCAGATCCCGTGGGAGATCCTGCTCCTGATGCGGGCCAGTGTTTCGCCCTCAGCATTCAAGACGCTCACCCGCCCCGCGTCCACGAACGCGGGCTCCCCCGTTCCAAGGCCCGACTCGGCAACATAGACCGTGTTATGCTGGTCAATGTAGATCTCATTGGGATACGCGAGGCCAATCCACTGGTTTAAGAACTTCCCTTCCACGTTGAAGATCTCTATGCGCCCGCTCATCCTGTCCGCCACGTAGACCCATTCCTTGCGGTCCACCCAGATGCTGTGGGGGAGGGTGAACTGGCCGGGGCCTGTGCCTTTAGTGCCCCAAGAGAGAATGAGGTCTCCTTCTGGAGAAAACCTGTGGACTCGCTCCTGCCCATAGCCGTCGGAGACGAAGATGTCGCCCGAGGGGGCTTCCACCGCGCGCGTCGGTCGGTTGAAGGGTTCACCTGGCGCCCCGGTCTGGCCCTTTGTCCCCAGTGTCATCAAGACCTCCCCCTCCAAGGAAAGCTTCGTGACCGTGTGGTTCCCGATGTCGGTGCAGTAGAGGATGTCCTCCGGACTCATCCAGATGCCATGAGGCACCTCAAACAGGTCCTCTCCAAAGGACTTGAGAAAATTCCCCTCGCTGTCGAAGACGAGGATCGCGGGTAGATGGGTCCTCCTGATGATGTAGACCCGGTCCTGTGAGTCACAGGCCACTCCTGAGTAGACAATGCTCTTCCACGACAAGACTTCATCATACACAAACTTCTCACCCATAACCTTCTTCACCGCTGCCTGGTAAGGAGGCTTAGACCTTTTATCTCTTTTGCTAGCTAGAAGAACAGACTTTACAGTTTTGTGTAAGAAATAGTCCGAAAAGCGTAAATCTAAGACCATAAAGCGTCAAGTCCAGAAGCGTGCTCGCACTGCCCGATGGGTCTCCGGTCGCGTAGTGGCCTTCAAGCGGAACGTAATCACCCCATTCACGCCCAATTCTTCCCCACTTATCCCAACCTCTCCCCATGGCGCCCCTTCTCTCCCGTCGAATACGCCGTTAACTCCCTGATTTCCGCGAATACCCCCGAATCCACGGGAATCCACACTACAAAAGTTTTCCCTATGTTCCCGACGAAGCCGAAGCCACGGCCACGCACGAGGCGTAGCTAGCTAGTGTGGAACAAGCTAAGCGGACTTGCCTGTGCCTCATATTACGCCTGATTGTGCCAGCTCATCGATTTCCTCTTCTCCGTAGCCGAGGCTGCGAAGGACTTCTTTACTGTGTTCTCCGAGCATGGGCGGCGGTGCACGAATAGATGGGGGCGTATCGGACATCTTGATGGGGATTCCGACGACCTTGATTCTGCCCGCGTTGGGATGCGTAATTTCTTCAACCATCCTTCGGTGAAGGACTTGCGGGTCTTGAAATATCTCGATCAGACTCAGCACGGGCCCGCAGGGAACGCCTGCTGCTTCAATCAGGTCCACCCATTCTCGGGACGACTTGGTGGCGAAGACCTTGGCAAGAATCTGGGTTAGCTCGTCCCGGTTTCTCACGCGATCAGGGTTTGTGGCAAACCTCGCGTCAGTCATCACCTCCGTCAAACCCAGTCCTTGGCAGAACCTTGTCCAGAGGCTGTCGTTTCCCACCGCCACCACAAAATAGGCGTCCGATGCTTTGAAGGCCTGGTAGGGCGCGATGGTTGGATGCGCGGAGCCCAGTCGCTCCGGATTCACGCCCGAAGCCAAAAAATTACCTGCCTGATGTGAGAGAATGGCGACCACCCCGTCTAGAATGGATACGTCGATCATCTGGCCACGCCCCACCCGCTCTCGAGCAATCACGGCGCCGAGGATGCCGATGGCGGCGAACAGCCCCGCAAAGATGTCTGAGATAGCAACACCGATCTTCACGGGCGGCCGATCCTTTTCCCCAGTGAGGCTCATCAGACCACCCATGGCCTGCCCAACGATATCGTACGACGGTTTCTCCCGATACGGGCCATTCTGGCCGAAGCCCGAGATGGAGCAGTAGATCAACTGGGGGTTAATGCTGCTCAGAGTATTATAGTCGACGCCCAGTCGCTGAACGGTTCCCGGCCGAAAATTTTCGACGACTACGTCGCAGGACGCAGCCATCCGATGCAGGATCGTCCTGCCTTCCTCAGACCGGAGGTCTAAGGTCATACTCTTTTTATTTCGGTTGACGCTCAAGAAGTACGCGCTTTCACCCTGTATGAAGGGTGGGCCCCATTGCCGAGACCCGTCCCCCATCCCCGGCCGCTCCACTTTAATGACTTCGGCTCCGAGATCCGCCAAGATCATCGAGCAGTAGGGTCCCGCGAGGTACCGGGTCAGGTCGAGAACCTTAATGCCTTCCAGAACGTGTGTCAGAGCTGATCCCCGTGCTATGGCTTCGTTAGGAAAGATATAAAACTTGTCCTTCCGATAATTGACTCCATGGCACTCAAGGAGATACATGGGTATGTCTCTTGAAGATCTGCTTGTTGAGACGGATGGCAGCCTTCAGATCGTCCGCCTGAATCGTCCGCGGGTGTTGAACGCGCTTCGGGACAAGACGTTCGTGGAATTAGGGCTGGTCCTCGACACATTCGCCCGTGACTCGCAGAAACGGGTCTTAATCATAACGGGTGTGGGCGATCGAGCTTTCAGTGCAGGCGGCGACATCAAAGGCATGGGCCAGATGACGAGTCACGACGCAGCCGCCTTTGCCCGGCTTGCCCACAAAGTGCTTGAGAAGATAGAACACACACCCAAACCGATTCTCGCCGCGGTGAACGGCTTGGCCCTCGGAGCTGGATGCGATCTAGTTCTTGCGTGCGACCTGTGTGTCGCCTCGGAGCAAGCGGTCTTTGGAGAGCCCCCGCCAGGCATCGGCATCGTGACGCCCTTCGGCGGAACCCAGCGATTACCCCGGATCATCGGGCCGAAGCGGGCAAAGTATCTCTTCTTTACGGGGGAGACGCTTGACGCGAACCAAGCCCTTCAGATCGGACTCGTGAACACCGTGGTCAACCATAAAGACCTATTGGAGGAAACAAAGAAGCTAGCCTTCAAGATCCTTACTCGCGCGCCAATCGCCGTGGGCTTCAGTAAAACCCTCATCAATGCAAGTATGAGCCAGGCGCTTGAAGACGGAGATAAGCTCGAAGCAGAGCTCTACGCGAAATGCTTTGACACGGAAGATCAGAAAGAAGGGATGACGGCCTTCAGGGAAAAGCGAAAACCCGTATTCACAGGCAAGTAACCTCCCCGCAATCAACGGTGACGCCTTTATAGGAAAGGAGGACCAGATCGGTAAATAACGTGGGATACCTGGCTGTCAGTACAATCTTCCTTTGCGTTCCATGTAGTTTTTAACGCGTTCACTCACGGTTCCATCAGGTAACACGTAGTCAGGGGATACGTATCCCTCCCTCTCAAACTTCTCCTTTCTGACGCATCCTTTCCCCCCATTCCGACAATAGTTCTCCACCCACTTTCCATCGATTAAGCCCAAATCGTGAGCCCGCTTCACGCCGGAGGTCTCATTATACCATACACACAGGTTTTTCTTTTTCATTACATATCCCTGAAGAGACTGTTATACAACGAAGATGTAATGTGGCTTTAACTCTTGAACCTGCTTCGAACTCGCTTTACCCTTTTAATTCGAGGAGACAGGTTTGTGCATGGCCCTTCACTCGGACTTTACGAAATATCTTTTTGACTACTCCCTTCTCATCTATGAGGAACGTGGAGCGCTCTGTCCCCATGAAGGTTCTGCCATATAGTTTTTTCTCCTTCCAGACGCCATAAAGCTTTAAGACGGTTAATTCGGGATCGCTGAGCAGGGTGAAGGGTAACGCATATTTTT
>Ga0209427_10005406_pt1 | contig 14653 bp, 8 predicted proteins | sample DeeMarSWOR136_30_FD_187465 | JGI IMG/M metagenome (GOLD analysis project Ga0209427, IMG submission 187465) | Marine sediment microbial communities from White Oak River estuary, North Carolina - WOR-1-36_30 (SPAdes) (version 2) | ecosystem: Environmental > Aquatic > Marine > Intertidal zone >...
TGATTGCCACCGTCGGCATGGTGACGCCGGTCAGGAAGCCAACTATGAAGGGGAGAAAAAATATAAGAAAGTACGGCGGCACATTCATTTCAGAAAAGAACTTGACTACATCGGGGATGGCCCGGCCTGCTTCTAAATTGAGCTTAAAGAGCAGGGCCCCAAGGATTAGGAATACGAAATCAGGTTCGGCACCTGATTTGAAGAGTGTTGCCCAGCGATTTAAAGGCACTTTATGAAGAATCAGGAAAATCAATATAGCCAGAAGGATTGTAACGGCGGGGGAGAGATTGAAACCGGCGTATAGTGTTGCAGCGAGCACAATAGGCCAGAAGGCATGAATAAAGTTGCGGATATTGTCCACAAATCTGCCGTGAGACTGGTTTTCTCGGTCTCTTGGCGGTATACCTGAGAATAGTAGAAAAATCACGCCGCCGAGCGTACCTGCGAGCATGATTGCCATATTATGAGAAATCAGCGAAAATGCGGATATGCCGAACATGCCCTGGATCAAAGGCACAGCCGGGAAAAGCGGCCAGACTGACTCCCACTGGTGACGGAAGAAAAAATTTATGGCTGCCGAACGGGACCGCTCAACACCGATACGGTCGCCCAGGTCACGAACCATCGGTGCCGACAGCATAATCCCGCCTGGTGTCGGTAACATGCCCATCATCAATGGAATCGCCGCCAGCGCAAAACGTCGACTTCGAAACAAGCCATGAATCGCAGGTGTAAGGCGCTGTGAAACGCCGGTTTCTTTCATAGCTATCCCAAGCACATTCACTGAAATTACCAATACTGTCAGCGTAAGGAAAAGATAACCTGTTGTCTGGTTGAGAGGTTTGTTGTGCCATTCGTGGACAACCGTATTCCAGAACTCTCCCGGAGTTACCCCTAAAAGTATCGCCAGAGCAATTGAAGACAGAAGCATTGAGCGTCCGAGTTTGACCTTGAGGCGCAGCAGAACAACCAGCAGGATCAATGCCAAAGCCATTGCAATTAGTGCATACATAAGATAGTACGTCCATATTCTTAGAATTTGTTTGAAAATCTTTCCATTTAGTATAGTGTAGAGGTGAGCTTTTTAATATATTGAATGTCGAAAAAAATAGCTGGACTGTTAAATACAGTCACTGGAAGAGTCGCCTTGTTATGACAATTTATTTCCAGTGGGGTCAATTATTAGGAGGATTTGCCATGTCAAGTGAGCATATCAGCAGACGAGGTTTTCTTGCTGCAACAGCAACGACCGCCGCCGTCACTATTGTACCGAGCCATGTTCTGGGCGGAACTCGGAATAAGCCGCCCAGTGAGAAACTCAATATCGCCGGCATTGGTGTCGGCGGTATGGGTAGAAGCAATCTGCGGCAGCTTGAGAGCCAAAATATTGTGGCCTTGTGCGACGTCGATCACAACTACGCAGCGGGAACGTTTAAGAGGTATCCCAAAGCGAAGGTCTATACCGATTACCGGAAAATGCTCGACAAGCAAAAGGATATCGATGCCGTAGTGATTGCCACGCCCGACCATACACATGCGGTTATCTCCATGGAAGCAATGCGGAGAGGAAAACACGTTTATTGTCAGAAACCTCTGACACATGATGTTTATGAATCCCGCATGCTGGCAAAAACGGCAAAAGAAACCGGCGTCGCCACGCAAATGGGTATTCAGGGACATTCGGACGAGGGTATCCGTCTGATTCGTGAGTGGATTGAGAATGGTGCCATCGGTGAGGTCCGTGAGGTCGATGCCTGGTGCAGTTTGTCTTATTATCCCTTTGGTCATGCGTATTGGAGTTCCAGGTGGAGCCGGTGTCCCAAGGATACACCGCCGGTCCCATCAACACTGGACTGGAACCTGTGGTTGGGCCCGGCACCAGAACGTCCTTATCATCCTGCATATCATCCTGGTGTCTGGCGATGCTGGTGGGATTTCGGCTGCGGTATGATGGGGGATAGAGGGGCCCATACCCTGGATCCGGTCTTTTGGGCTTTGAAACTGGGGCATCCCACAAGCGTGGAGGCTGCTTCACTGGATTTAAATGCCGATACGCACCCGATTGCATCTATTGTGACCTATCGGTTTCCCGCTCGCGGTGATTTGCCGCCGGTTAAATTGACATGGTATGACGGCCTTCGAGCGCCTCGCCCGATGGAACTTGAAGACGGCAGACAATTGGGTAATGTGGAAGGCGGTGCCTTGTTCAAGGGCAGCAAGGGCAAGCTCATGGCCGGTGTTTATGGGGAAGGGGCCAGATTGATACCCGAGAGCAGGATGAAAGAGTACAAACAGCCTCCGAAAACTATCCCGAGGGTAAAAGGTTCGCATGAGATGGACTGGGTGCGGGCCTGCAAGGATGGCAAACCAGCGGGAGCGGATTTCGAGTACTCCGGTCCGCTGACCGAAGTATGTCTGCTCGGCAATGTCGCCAGGCGAGTTGATGCCAGGATAGAATGGGATCCGGTTAATATGAAGGTAACAAATATGCCGGAGGCGAATAAATACGTTCGCACTCAATACCGCAAAGGTTGGAGCTTATAGGTGAACTAACACTGCTAATTGTAAATAGTTTAACCGCGGGTACTCTATGAAAGAAAAACACTTTCTCAAAGGTTGTATTAGTTTCTCTATTTCTGCCTTAATTAGCGTTAGTGTAATCGCTGCCGAGACCAAACGCCCGGATACTTGGCTAAGAAAAGGTGCGCTCGGCCCAATCCCAAAACGTATTACCGATGATTTTCCACTATCCGACCAAAGCAATCAGGGTAGGTGGAAGAAGTATGAACAGATGAGCGATGAATTTGAGGGCACAGCACTCGATCCCAATAAATGGTATCCTAAAAATCCCAGGTGGTTAGGTAGACAGCCGGCCTTCTTCTATCCCGGCAATGTAAGTGTCAGCAAAGGCAAACTGCACTTGACCATGAAAAAGGAAGAAGTCCCGGAGATGCCCAAAGATAAGGGGTATCACACCTACACATCCGCAGCCGTTCAAAGCAAGACCAAGGTAAAATACGGATATTTCGAAGTCAAATGCAGGCCTATGAAATCCCACGGCTCCAGTTCTTTCTGGTTTTATGACAACACACCTAACTTATGGACGGAAATCGATGTATTTGAGATTGGTGGGGCGGCCCCCGGATTTGAAAAGAAATACAACATGAATGTGCATGTCTTCAGAACACCTGCCGAGAAGAAGCATTGGTCCAAGCACGGTGAATGGATTGCGCCTTCAAATCTGGCGGATGATTATCACGTATACGGATTGGAATGGGATAAGGAGAAAGTCAAATGGTATTTCGATGGGGTACTTGTCAGGTGGGTGGAAAATACACACTGGCACCAACCTCTGACACTGAATTTTGACAGCGAAACCATGCCGAAGTGGTTCGGCCTTCCGAAAGACAGCGACCTCCCGTCCACGTATAGCATTGAATACGTACGAACCTGGAAGAGGGGCAGCCGGAATGAAAAAGCCAAATTAGACATTTATAACGTCAAACCCATTTCATCAGATATGATTCTTCCGCAGACTTTTCCGCTTCCCGGCAAGATCTCCGATGATATAATCATCACGGCCGCTCCCGGAGAATACGAATCAGCGAGCCTGGTACTGAGACCCCGTAAAGACATAGAAGAACTAAGCATTAAACTAAATCCTCTTAAGCATCGAAGTGGCAGCAACATACCTATCGATAATATTGACATCAGGATTGTAAAGTGCTGGTATCAGGCAACGACCGCATGGAGCGGTATTCATACGCGCCCAAAGGAAGGCAGAAAGGTACTGGTCCCGGAACTTTTGCTTTATGATGATTCGCTCGTAAGAGTTGATTTAACCGAACAGAAAAATTACATTAAACTACAATTTCCTGAGGGTGATAAGTACATCTGGATTAGTAATCCCAATGAGCCCGAAGGTGATAAGATGAAGATATTGTCAACAGATGAATATCCTCTTAAAGATAGCTCTGCACTTTTGCCTGTAAGCATCGCCAAAGATACAAATAAACAACTCTGGATAACCGTAAAAATCCCGCATAAGGCCCCGGCGGGAATTTATACAGGCACTATTGATTTCGTTCATGAAGAAAATGTTTTAGCTTCAATTTCAATGAGGGTTAGGGTCCTGCCCTTCGAGCTTGCTAAGCCGAAGACTTATTATGACCTCAGACAGGATTTTATCAGCAGTATCTATTATAGAGGTAAATTGAACAGTCGTTATCCTCAGGGCAGTATTTCATCCGAATTCAAGAGCAATGAACAGTTGCGAGCCGAACTGAAGGATATGGTTGCCCATGGAATAACAAATCCGACCTGCTATCAGGGTTTTGAAACGGAGCTTTTGGCAGAGTATCTGAAAATACGAAATGAAGCCGGGATGGCCGGTCAACCGCTGTATTATCTCGGAGTTTCAGCAAACAGCAGTCCCGAAACCATAAAGAAAGTCTTGGATTTTGTGAAATCTTTTGGGATATCTGAAGTTTATTTCTACGGTATAGATGAAGCAAGTGGTGAAAGGTTGAAATCCCAGAGAATTGCCTGGCAGGCGAACCGTGGGGCCGGAGGCAAGGTGTTTGTTGCGGGAGGTAAGGGCCGGAATTTTGAGGCGATGGGCGATATACAGGATTTGCATATCTGTGCCGGGTCTCCCACAAAAGAAGAAGCGGCGAAATGGCATTCTGTGGGCCATAAAGTGTTTTGTTATGCAAATCCACAGGGAGGCCCCGAAAATCCCGAACTTTGGAGAAGGAATTTTGGCCTGCTGCTATGGAAAGCAAACTATGACGGTGCCTGCACGTATTGCTATCAGCATTCATTTGGAAACATTTGGAACGATTTTGACCATTATCATTATAGAGACCACACCATGGCCTATCCAGTTCTCGATGGAGTGATAGACACGATTGCTCTGGAGGGATACAGAGAGGCAATAGATGATATTAAATACGCGACTACCCTGAAATTGGAAATAGAGAAAGCGAAAAAGTCGGGTGACGGGCAGTTGAAAAACAAAGCTTCATCTGCTGAAAAATGGTTGTCGGAATTGGATGTAACCGAAGATTTGGATGATATTCGTTCAAAAATAATTGACTACATTCTCAAACTAACCGGCAGGAAAAATTAGTCGCCGCTCCGGGAAGCAAATGTGAAAAATCAGCAGTTATTACGTCTGTATCTTCTTTAGCAACCACGCCATGTTCCGGCCGAGAGCAGCCATTGTCTGCAGGCCTTCATCGTCTTTTTCTGCGTCACCCTTTTCAAGACCGAAACCCATATTCCAGTAGGATGAGCCGGGTATTATCATCTGACTAATTAGAAAGAAATGATTAATGGAGTCGAAAGCGTGAATCGAGCCTGCTCTGCGTACCGCAACTACAGCCGCTCCGACTTTGTGTCTGAACATATCGTCATTTGCTCTGACAACCAGGCCGGCACGGTCTATCAGTGCCTTCAGTTCCGAGCTGACATCGGCAAAGTAAGTTGGCGATGCCAGGATGATTCCGTCAGCCTGCAGCATCTTTTCGATACAGTCATTTACAACATCGTCTTTCACACTGCATCTTTGGTCTTTATTTTCAAAGCATTTGTAGCAGGCAATACAGCCTCGGATTTTTTGGCCGGAAAGTTGTATCATTTCCGTCTCGATGCCTTGTTTTTCAAGTTCACTGAAAACCTGTTTGATAAGGATAGCAGTGTTGCCGTCCTTCCGGGCGCTGCCGTTAAAAGCTATAACTTTCATATTTACCTCACAGTTTTTGGTCTCAGTTAATACTACATTTCAATAATTTGCAGATTGTAATTCAGTTTTGCAATCGTTGCAAGCACATTGGTTTTAAAAATGCGTGGATATGGGCAATGCCAATTTGGGTGGATGGAAAGCAAGTTGGAAGAATTTGAAGCGGACGCCGTTGCGAATGAAAATGTAACTATCTCACATCACAAAAGATTATCCCCTGGCACCCCTCAGGATAATCCTGTTACCGTCGGTCCACTTATCCCTGTACCATGTACATGCTTGGAAACTATCGTTAAGTGATTCCATTTTCCCCTTTAGCATCCTGCGGAAGTGTTCCAGTGTGTCTTTAAGTTTTGGGTCACGAGCAAGGTTTTGCATCTGGTCAGGATCGTTTCTGTTATCAAACAAAAGTTCAGCTTTGTCGACTCGGTAAATGGCGTAGGTATAGCGCTTATCTCTTAGTGCACGCCACTCATGGCCGTTTTCCCATGCTGCGCAAGCGCCGGTGTTTTGAAGGAACGCGGCTTCGGGCTCAGGGCCTTTTCCGCCCAGCGCACAATGACTCAAGTTCATACCCTCTGCATCTTTGGGAACATTCAGGCCCATCAGGGATAGAATCGTCGGCATTATATCCACCGTTGACAGGCATGCATCGGAGACTATTCCGGAAGGGATTTTCTTGGGCCAGCGAATTAAAAACGGGATACGAGCAGCCTCTTCGTAAAAGATGTTCTTGGCCCTTCGCCCTTGCGCTCCAAACATTTCCCCATGGTCGGAAGTAAAGACAACGATGGTATTCCGGGCTAAACCGCGTCTTTCCAATTCATCCATCAGCCGGCCGATGTTAAAGTCAAGGTTGACTGTCATCGCATAGTAATAGCGACGCCAGCTCTCCAGTTCCTTGCGCTGCCCGGGATTGAGTCGACCCCAGCCGTCTGCATATTTGTCGTTTTTGTCCTTGTAGTTCGGTGGATTTGGAAACTCAATATCCTTGAACATTCCAGCGTATTTTTTGGGTACATTATTCGCGGACCATGGATCATGGGGCGTTCCATAGGACAGGAAGGCAGCGAAGGGCCTGTTCGACTTGGACGCCTTGCGAATAACGTCGATCATCATATCGGTTTGTGCATCGGGCTCATAGACGTCTTTGCCGTAAAATATCTTATCCGGCGTGTCGGTATGATAGTAGGCGTTATAGTAGTTATGGTGGAAATTGTAAGCCGCCCAGTAACCGTCAAAACCCAACCGGTTAGGTCCCGGCGGCACGAAGCTGTTTTTCGGGTCGTAGTGATTACCCAATTGATTTGCATACAAGTGCCATTTACCTATGTAAGCCGTCTGGTAGCTGCTGCCGGTCAACACGTGGCCAAAGCATTTGTGGTCGGTTCGCATCCTAAGCTCGTTGATGACCATGCCGGTCGTGGTTGTGTATTTACCGGTCATCAGAGAGGCCCGATAGGCGGCGCAGACAGGTGTATTGGAAACCGCATTGCAGAAGTTGACTCCTTGTGATGCTAATTTGTCGATATTCGGCGTTCTGGCCTTCTTGTCGCCTGCGTATCCGCACCGCGTGTAGCCCAGCTGGTCGGCAAATAGAAATAAAAGATTCGGTCGCCGAGGGTTTCTCGAACCGGGCTCTTGAGAAAGACCAATGCCATCCTGCAGGGCCAGGCCGGCTGCTCCCAGCCCCACGGCTTTTACAAAATCACGGCGTGTACTGGTGGACAAACTCATTACTCTGTTAATCCTTTCATTTCTCGACGGCTGCAGGGGCTCCAAATATACTCTTGAGGCGCTTGATATCGAACTTCGGTTTGCGGTCGTATGTGTAGACACCGTTGACCTCCTGTTCGACATCAGTCAATTGGGTGTACGTAAAGCCCACAATATGTGGATGATTCAACAATATGTCGGTCAGGGCCTTGATGCGGTCCTCGACCTGCTCCCTGGTCTTGCCATATCCCCAACTGCTTCGCCCTTTGCCGGCTTTTTCCGGATGATCGAGATAGTCTTTTGTCCAGAAGGTGCCGCCGTATTCATCCACAATATATGGCTGCCCTTCATAGGGAACAGACCTTTCAGGAACACGGACAAAAGCATCCTCCGGTGAATCAGGTGATACGGCTGCGTAACGCTGGCGAAAAGTGTCGGGATTCTGGTCGTAGTCGTGCACGGTGAAGATATCGGTCTCCACATGCACATAACCACTGGCATCATTGATAGGACGCGTCGGATCAATCGCGCGGGTCAATGCCACGATGGATTTGACCGAGCGGCTATAAGCCTTATAATTATTCCTGGCCGCGCCGGATGTCTCATTAAGTGGAGTCCACACTACTATCGAAGGGTGGTTGCGGTCACGCAGGACCACATCCCGCCATTCGCGTTCCAGATTGAGGATACCCTGTGGATTGCCAAAAGAGTGGACTCGGCCCCAATCCGCAAATTCACCCCACGTCAGGTAACCCAGCTTGTCGGCCCAATAGTGGAAGCGTTCTTCGAAGACTTTCTGATGCAGCCGGGCTCCGTTAAAACCGGCCGCCATCGACATCTCGATGTCCGCCTTTAAGGCCGCATCGCTTGGTGCAGTCCAGATACCATTCGGATAAAATCCCTGATCAAGGACCAAGCGCTGAAAAATCGGCTTGTTGTTCAGGTAACAACGGTTACCTTCAATGTGAAACTTGCGTAAGCCCGCATAGCTCTTCACCGAATCTACCACCTTATCGTCGTCTACCAGCTCCAGCTTAAGTCCATAGAGATAAGGATCATCAAGGTTCCAGGGGTGAGGATCCTTGACATTGAGAACCAGAGAATTGCCGCTCTCGGCCGAGCCTTGCGATGAAGCAGCCTCTTTGCCTTTTGCCGTCAACAGGGTGGTACGGAATTCAAGATACCGCTTGTAGTTGTTAACCGTAGGTGTTAGAACAAAACGCTTATTATCCAGGTCCGGTACGATGTGAACCGATTCCAGAAAACTTTGCGGCCTTGCCTCCAGCCAGACGGTTTGCCATATTCCGGTTACGCGTGTGTAATGCACGCCGTAAGATTCGCGACGAGTGCTTTGTTTACCGGATGGCTGAACTTCGGATTGCACGTCATCGAAGGCATAAACCACCAAATCATTTTCGCCCTTTTTGACAGCATCGGTTATCTCAAAGGCAAACGATACACTACCACCGTAATGACGCCCCACAGTTTTGCCGTTGACCCATGCGCGACATTCGTAATCCACCCCGCCGAAATGTAGAAATATGCGGTTATCTTTCCAGTTTTTCGGCAGGGCAAAAATCCGATGATACCAGACCGCCTTTATAAAATCTGTATATCCTATACCCGATAATTTGCTCTCCACGCAAAACGGTACTGTAATCTTTTTATTGAATTTGGAGGCGTTGTTTTGCCAGTTCTCTTTTATCCCAACAACTTCGTGATCCATCACAAAATCCCATGGTCCGTTTAGATTTATCCAAGTATCCCGTTTGAACTGGGGCTTCGGATGTTCGGAACGCGGGATGGGCAATTTCACTCCAAATGCAGAAGGTGCTGCGCCTGCAACCAGGAGACAAAAGATGGTGTAGGTGATGAAGGTATATTTGAATAAACGATGTGTACCCGTTGTCATGTTTATATTCTCCTTTCGAAGACGATTAAAATCTTCCTTTTTATCTATCCCTTGTTATATGTCACTGGGCACTTGCACCGGGACAGAGTCTCGGTGGTGCCGTTGGTGCTTGTCAAGTATATCAAACCTTATCAAATATTCAAGGCCTGCTTTGTTGTTATTGCTACTATCACATCGATTAGGAACTACTGCTGTCAAGACACAACAGAGAAAAATAAACGCACCGATGGGAAAGCAAACTTCAGAACCAACCTGTGCTTATGTTGATGCCCTAAAATGTTTGCATCAGTGGCGGTTATTCGTTGACAGTATTTAGATTCAGGATCTGTCTTAGTTCGCTGATTTTGGTGTGAGAAAGCATTCTTTCAGCGGTTGCTTCTGCTTCATCGATATCGATGCTTGAAATGGCCTTTTGTATACGCAGCAGATAGTGTGGATCCAAACTCAAATTCCGCACGCCTATCCCAAGCAGGAAAGGCAGATATTGTTCCTGGTGTGCCATATAACCGCAAACCGAAATTTCCCTGTTGTTTTGATTGGCCGAATGGACCACCTTCTTCATCGCGCGCAATACAGAAGGATGGTGGGGTAAATAAGAGCCGGCAACATTTTCGTTGGTCCTGTCGACTCCAAGCATAAACTGTATAAAATCATTTGTACCTATCGAAAAAAACTCGGCCTCGTTCGTGAAATCGTCTATTAAGTCCACGATACATGGCAGCTCGACCATGATTCCAAGCTGGGGCTTCCGATTGTGTTCCATGTCCTGTTTGTCAAGTTCTTCCAGACACTCAAATACAACTTCACGGGCCTGGCAGAATTCATCTATGGAAGAAATCATTGGAAACATAATCCGTAAATCCGCACTGGCCCCCGCACGCAACATCGCCCGAATCTGCCTGGCGAAAACAGGTTTGTTCTGAAGTGAAAAACGTATCGACCTGAGACCCAGAGCAGGATTCTGTTCTTTGGCGTCGTGGTAATAGGATAAGGTTTTATCACCTCCCATATCGAGCGTTCGAAACGTAACGGGCTTGCCCTTCATTAACTCACAAAGCTTGCGATAAATCATAAATTGTTCCGCTTCGTTCGGAAGGTTTTTTCTGACCATAAACGGAAACTCCGACCGGTACAGACCAACACCCTCGCACTGTAGTTCACAGGCAACTTTCAGGTCGGCCAACAGGTTGATGTTGGCGAAAAGATGAATTCTTGTGCCATCGCGCGTGGTCGTAACCGGCTTTATTGAACGCTTCTGTTCGGCCAGTGTTTGCCTGGCTTTTTGCTGGGATTCGAAGCGTTCCAGCACTTCATCGGAAGGCTCTACATACGCATTACCTGCTTCGGCATCAACAAGAATCGGAGTATTGCTCGGAAGATCAAGAAGCTCATAAGTATCACTGACAACCATAGGGATACGCAGTGATCTGGCAAGTATAGACAGATGTGAGGTGACAGTGCCGCCCACCAGAACGATTCCGCTGGCCTCCTCCGAAGAAAGTATGAGCAGGTCGGAGGGTAAAAGCTCTCTGGTTATGACAACGCGTCCTCTGAATTTGTCGAGTTCTTCGGCCTCGCTGAGAAGGTTACTCATCAGCCTTACAAGCAGGTCCTCGATATCTTGGGTCTTTTCCTGCATGTATGAATTACCGCTCGTTGCAAAGCCCTCCATGTATTGCGTTCCAATTTGCTTGATTGCCAGTGGTGGATTGACTCCACTTTCTATCAGCTTGACGATATCTCCGACAAAGTGCCTGTCCTTTAGTATCACCAGATGTGCCGCAAAAATCAGTGAAGCGGCGTCTGAAAGCTTATGACCCACCTGTTCCTGCAGTTCTTCAAGCTGAGCTGCTGTCTTGGCAATTGCAGTATGGAAATCATCAAGAGAATATGTGTAATCAAAATCTCTGTGCAAAAGCATGGCAAGATTTTTCTTCTTGTTGGAAACTGTCGCTGGACCGTAGGCAAAACCTTCTGAAGCAACTTTGCCCTTTATAAATTTCAGTTTCTCCGACAGTGGGATTTTGACCTCTTCATCTTCTCCATGCGGCTCATGCATCGCCATAAGGAAACGGGCATTTTCAATGATATTGGCAAGCTGCGATGCGGCAGCCTCCAGGGCGGTAATATCTGACTTGTCGAAATATTGGCCCTTTTTGCGCTGAAGCACTAATACGCCGATCTTACTAATCCCTCGTACTATCGGTACAGCAAGAAAGCATTCATATCGCTCCTCGAATATGCCTGGAAAAAATTTGAAGTTCGGATTATTGGCGGCATCTTTCTCGCATACGGGTCGCAGTTCTTTCAACGCAAGGCCTGTAAGGCCCTGACCCAGCTTGAGCTTTATCTTTCCAACAGAGTCAGGATTTAAACCTCTTGTCGCCCTAAGGACCAGTTCGCGATTTTCATTATTATACAGATAAATCGAACAGACATCCGACCTTGTATGAGACGCTACCATTTCAACGGTTTTGTCCAGAAGGCTCTGAATGTTGGCGCTGTCTCTGAAAAGGTTATTTAGCTGGCCTATATCATATAAAAGCTGTTCGTTATCCATCAGTTTACCCGAAATTTACACATTTACCTGTGCCCTGAAGCTTTATTTGACCTTCGGACTATCAGCATATCCGAACCGGCCGCTGATTTCTATATTTGTTTATACGTATTTGACTTATCAAATCTTGATACGCTGTAAGTTTTATTTTGTTTATTGAAATCAGGAATCGCTTGACCGTGACAAATAAGCCCTTAAAATGATGCTATCCGGGCCGAACTTGTTTACAACCGCTTAAAAACCAAAGTTGCCCGGTTATTATTGAAAGAGGAAATAAATATTATGCCCACGCAGTCAGGCACGGTTGAAAAATCCGGGATGGAACCGGCGATTCGCACTGAGCATTTGACGAAGATTTACGGTCAGCGGCTGATTGCCGTCAATGACATGAACCTTCAAGTGCCGCAAGGTTCGGTCTTCGGACTACTGGGTCCTAACGGTGCCGGAAAAACAACGACACTACGTCTGTTGTTAGGATTGCAGCGCCCGACAGCCGGGCGTGCTGAGGTTTTCGGTAAGCTGTGCGGCCCAAACGCAGTTAGTGTCCGTGCTCAGATTGGCTACCTGCCAACAAATCCAAAGTTACCCGGCAACTTACGGCCAATAGAATACCTGGACCTTCTCGGCAAGTTATCCCGGCTGCCGCACCAGGTTCGTAAGCCGCGTATTTCCGCGTTGCTTCGCGCTGTAGGATTGCTCACGGCCACCGAACAGAGGATCCATACCTTCTCTACCGGCATGTGCACCCGGCTGGGATTGGCCGCCTCGCTTGTCGCCGATCCTCCTCTGCTGCTCTGGGACGAGCCCACAGCCGGCCTGGACCCTACGGCCAGGCGATTCACCCTGGACCTCATCCGGGAACTTGGAAAGACAAAGACCGTTGTTGTTGCAACGCATATTCTCAGTGACATCGATCAGATTTGTGATCATCTTGGTGTTATGCACGAAGGACGAATGATTTTCACAGGTTCAATGCAGGATATGAAGCGGCGACTTCGCCGAGATGGCTTTAGTCTGGAGTTGGAGGGTGAAATTGACAACATCCAACTTCTGGCTCAAGAAGTCAACAACATGGAGGGAATCGACGCACACCTTGGCCCCGGCCAGACATTGCTCGTGCGGATTGCCAATGATCGCGGCCGCTCTCGTGCTTTGGCCGAAGTCCTAAAACTCATCGACGACAACAAACTCTCGCTGCAGGCGATCCATTCCGGTCAGAATGCGACCGAGAACGCTTATCTGCAATTGCTACAGGAAGAGGAAGCACATGGATTCCACCGATAAAACCACGAAGCTAACCACAAGGATGATGCCATATCTGGCAATTCTCCAGCATGACCTGAGGGCCCTGCGGGCAAGTCGGCTGGTCCGGCTCTGGCTGGCAGCCACGGCGGTTTTGACGTTGATCCTGGCCCTGGCGAACTGGTCTAATTTTCAAAACGCGCCGTTGATTGCGTCGCTGTTGTTTCCCTATCTGGTTTTTCCCTGGTTCTTTGTAGTGGTTGTACTCGGCGTCAGCCCCGTCTCGGGCTCGCGGGCCGAGGCGTTGGCAGACGGAATCCTGAGCCGCCCGGTTGGCCGCTGCGAATACCTGCTGGCCACATGGTCGGCACGAGTAGTGCTTGTGTGGGGCATTTACCTTCTCGTGTTAGTCCCGGCCATAGCGCTTGTCACCTTAGCCAAACGCACGGTACCCAAAGATACGGTGACTATCTATGGAATCGTCACTGCCCTGTTCTTAGTTGGGCTCGTACTTACTTTCCTCGTGTCGCTGGGATTTCTCATGGGAACGCTGCTGCGAAAGCCGCTGCTGGCCGTAGTGGTTCTCATCTTCTTGTGGTACCCAATCAGTTATATTCTCAGCGTTTTTTCGCTGGAGGAATTCTCACCTATCAGCCTGAACCGGGCGCTATGCACACAACTACGCCAGCCCTGGCGACAGATCGAAGGGGAATCGAAGGTCGATATCAATAAAGTAAATCAGGATGCTGTTCCGAGCCAGTTTTCTCAGATTCTAAGTGTTCTTTCAGGCACCAAACCGGAACCAAAACCCGCCAAGCCCGAATTCTTCGAGACCGAAGAATTCGACGATTTTTCATTGCTCCGCGTGACTTTGGGATATGGGCTGCCGACCCTGATAGCGGTTATCCTGGCAGCTCTGAGCTTCTATTTGCGCGATTTGTGACATACTTCCCAAATTAAAAACATATCGTTTTTGCCCTTCGACCAGTAACCTTTAAGTCCGTATTAGCACATAGGAATCCTTGAAAACAGTTTGTTGTGAACTAATTGACATGTGCTAATTTTCCATTTAATATATTATCTTTGAAAAAAGTTGTTCCTATGGTTTTTCGTTAAAAGGAGGATGTGCCATAATGAGGTCAACAATTCGCACTTTCACTTGTTTAATAATATTGGCCGCATTTATGAATCTCGAATTTCAGTTGGCCGCACATGCAGGCACTGTCACCTCTTCTGCCGGTTCGGCAGTTTCAGCGAAAAGAGATATGGAAAGGCCGTTAAAAGAAATCCTGGTTTGGGATACAGGATCACCTTTTGTCGATAAAATTGACCTCCGGGATAGAACTAACTGGAAAGTAGTTCCGAGTAACCTTCTCATGCTTGAAACCAAACCAACCGCTATGTCGGACCCGGCTTACTATGGTAGAGAATATGATTTCAAAGGAGATGTAGTAGTAGAGAACGAGCACCTAATGGCCGTGTT
>Ga0209427_10005407_pt1 | contig 14653 bp, 9 predicted proteins | sample DeeMarSWOR136_30_FD_187465 | JGI IMG/M metagenome (GOLD analysis project Ga0209427, IMG submission 187465) | Marine sediment microbial communities from White Oak River estuary, North Carolina - WOR-1-36_30 (SPAdes) (version 2) | ecosystem: Environmental > Aquatic > Marine > Intertidal zone >...
CGCTCTCTATCTGCTTTCGCAGGTTGTAATGATCCCTGTAATTTAACCTCTAGAGATTGACCCTTATTCTTAAAAAGAGAGGAAAGCTGAACCACAACTTCATCAATTAATCCACTGATATCCAAAGGCTCTGAATTAAGCTGTAAGCTTCCAAGTTGAACTTTGGCAAGGTCTAATAGTTCGGCAACCCTCTTATCCATTAGCCAGGCACTGCGGTTAATGTTATCAACTAGTCTTTTTCTTTGACTGGGTGTGGCTGACAAGTCCTCTGCACTAATTAACTCTGAAGAAGAGATTATGGCAGTAAGCGGCGTCTTCAGTTCATGAGCAACGCTGTGCAAGAACTCCGTTTTTTGCTCATCCTGTCTCTCTAATTCTTGGCGCATCATTGTCTCTCGAGCATAAAGGCGCGCATTTTCCAATTCAATTGCCACTCTGCTGGCTACGGTTAGAATAAGCCGCTGGTCTTCTTCAGAATAGGGTTGTTGCGATAGTTTTTCGCCTAAGATAAGTAACCCAACCAGTTCATCTGTGTTTGTCTTGAGAGGAACAAAGAGTTTTCCCCCTGTATCAGCTATTTCCTCTCTTTCCTTCGCGGTTAAGGATTGAAGCTCGGGAATGATATCCAGTTCATGCTGTTGTATCAAGCCTTTAACCGATTGTAGCCGTCGTAAAAGTGGATTACGGCTTTTCAATGTGAATGTGGAGGAAGAACCGTTGGTAGAAGATACCACATTGAAATCACCGGATTCAGCAGAAAGCAAAAGTACGTATACTCTGGAGGTTTGTAGCGCGCGGCTAATCAACTTCACCAGAGCGGAGGCCAATCGCTCAAGATTACTTATATCATGAGCTTCCTGGCTGAACAACTCTAGTTCTTGAAGGAAATCATACCGCTCTCGATAAAAAATCCTATCTACAACACGTTGCACGATATGCCACAATGGCTGCAGTACCAGCGCTAGCAACATTAGGAGGATAGGATAACCCCATGCAGATAGGTTGTTTGCTCCGAATACTTCATTAAATAGGATTATGATTCCAACGTAGGGAATAGCCACGATAGTACTCATTAGAATGTACGCTAAGCCTTTGCGGAGCACGACATCAATATCGAGCAGGTGGTACCTCAGGATAGCTATGGCAGTGATAAGTCCGAACAATATATTACCAAATATACCAATCGGCGGCAGAGATGGAATAAAATCTACAAGTGCAAATATGAGTAGGACTATAATTGCTGCGAGCATGTATGCAAGTCTAGTTCTCTCCTCATACCGAGTAGCACTGCGGAAAGCCTTGATAAAGTTAATGATCCCCAGTACCAAGAACAACGAGCCAATTGCAGATATACCGTAAATTGCAGGGCTAAAATGAGGAGCGTAACCATAGCTTTCTATAGATATGTGACTCGTTAATTGACCGGTAAGAGAAAGAACAAATACCGCTGATAGAAGAATATAAGCAGCTACAATAAGTCTTCTATTTTGCTTATCGGTGTAGGCACAGGTGAAGTGATAGTAGAACATAAATAAAGCAGTACCAAAAGGAAATAGTATTCTATGCCAGTAGAGAGCGTGGTCTGCATCCGGACTAGCTCGCATCGCAAAACTAAAGATAGCCCATAAACCTATGCTCAGGAGAAGGAGGACAAAGACACGGTTAGCATTGCTTCGGTAATCCTTACGCAATACTAGCGGTATCAGCGAAAAACTGATGCAAGCACCGATCAGCGGTATTATTAGATATGAGAACGTGGCGAACGAATTTGACATCTCTTACTACTGAAGAGCCTAGCCACTCAATTTTACAAGTTCTTGTAGAATGGCTTCATCAGCATTAATATGAGTTGGTTTTAAGTGAGCTAGGTCAGCCCCCTCCTTTACTCTTTCTTGATAAAAACGCTCAAAAGTTCCTTCGGAAAGCACCGTCACCTTTATTGGTTGAAATTCTAGATAGGAATCTATATCTCGGTAGTCTGGATCAACCACTTTAAGATGCTCATCCAGTAAGCGCTCTATCTCAGTAGCATCCCTTTCCTCTTTCAACTCAATATACATACGAAGATAAGCTCTATCACGGTCATATTCCTTGCATGCAGCCCACTCCTCGAATCTAACCCCGGTGTTTGCCAGTGCTTGCCATATTACCCGCTCTGTTAATCTGGCTAGACTGGCTAGATCAATTGTTTCACCGACCCTGGCATGGAAAACAACTTGTGGCAGTTTCACGCCGGCTTCATCATCACTGAGGGCAACAACCTTAATGGTGTCGCCAATCCTGTATCTTAAAAATGGCATCCCGTGAAAATGAGTTAGAACAACTTCGTAGACCTTTCCTGCCTCAAGTTCGTCATAGAGTAAGGTGGAAGGATGATAGTTACTGTCTTCTCTCGACTTTATACTCTCGTCTTCTGGAATGAACTCCCAGAAAGCAAAGTAGGGGATGAAAGTTAACCACTTCTTGGTCCAGTTTTGCACGGCGATTGTGGGAACTTCGGAGGCACCATACATTTCAAAAGGAATCTGCCCCCAGTAGTGAGCTACACTATCCTTATATATGCTTGTATCTGTACCCCCCGTTATTATGCACTTAGGACTCCATAAATCCTTGGGAAACATGGATCGCTTTTGGAGCTTACTACGAAGCCAGCCTCGCATAAATCGCGACAGTACTCGAGGATGCAACATGAAAGGAGATAATCTTAATCCCTGTGCTTCCTCGGCCATTCGCTCTCCAACCTTAACCATCACACTGCTAATCGAAGCTATCTCGTCCACACCACTTCGTAACGCCATCTGAAATCCTTTCTGAATCCTTTCACGCAGGTCTTGACCCTCAGCCTCTTCTAGGGTAGGAATGAGCCGAACAGTAAAAGCTTGAGATGCGTGATAACAGAAAGTGTAACTTGAATATCCTTGTGGTGGTATATGCATTATGACGCGCTCTCCTGGCTTTATCTTCACTTCACCTTTGCGGTTAGCACTTGCCAGTATCATATAGCTTACGAAGAGTCTACTGGATTCTTCAAGAGCGCTTGAGGTATAGGGAATCCACTTAAAATTCCCTCCTCTCCCTGATGAGTGGCACCACTCTAAGGGCTCTACCGCCAGAACGTCATCTCGACGCTCGACAAGGTAGGGTTCATAATCGTCATATTTTGTTAGCGGCACAAGACGTCGGAATTCTTCAACACTCTTGGGTTTCTCATTTCCCATTATCTTCTTTGCTAGGGCACTGTCCGCCACCAAGGCAATTTGTTCTTCGAGAAGATGCTGCTGAATACACATATATTCGTCAAGAGAGAGGTCAAGAAATCCGCAGTACCTCTGCCAGATTTCTTCTTCGCTAAGGCTACTGAAGTATTTATCCTCCTGAAGCATCACATACCTCCTTATTACCTACTTACTGCCGTAAACTATATAGTCATTATATACTGGGTAATCCTCTATCTGTAAATCACCATTTGTTATATCAGACAATATCGCCTCAACCTCATGGCGTGAATTAGTTCTCCGTTGTGGTCGGAAAAGGAGAGGTAAGTATACAATACCCCCCAGTAATGTAGCCAGCAATAACGGGTATATTCTGGCAAGTTTCCCTCCGTTGCCATTATTAAGGATGCCGTCTCTCAATATGTTGAATCCCAGATTTATATTTTCTTTGTCCGCTGGATAAGTTATAACAAATTTTCCACCATCTTTCAATACTCTCATGATTTCTGCTGTGGCTTTACTCTCATCTTCTACCCAATCCATAACATGAAGGCACAGCACCTTGTCAAAACTACAGTTTGTAAACTCCAGATTTTGAACGTCCATGGGTAGTATTTCGATTTCTTTACCGCATGCTATTGCCTTCTGACGTGCCTTTTTGAGTGCCGCATATGAATGGTCAACTCCTACAATGCTAATATCCTTACCCATACTCAGGACGTTAGTAACCTCATTGCCGGTACCTACTCCAGCGCACAGAATCCTGTCACCATCGTTAAGCTCAAGCTTACCCACACAAGTATCTTGCAACTTTTGGTAGGATGCAAAATGCGCTGTGATAAGGTCGTATACCGGAATATAGGCCAAATTAAAGTAATACCGGAGTATTTTATCGGCAACTCTCACTATCTATATCCCCTTAGACTGCATTACACTTACACCTGATAGCAGAGTCTATCTGATAGTAGCTACGATTATAACATGGGTATCACAATGTGTCAATATTTTCACATTATATTAAGGGGTATATTAGTCATAGTCCTATAGTCTGTAATAGACTTTAGGTGCACTTATTTAGCACAAGATAAACCTGTGCCTAAGCTTGGCAGCTGTAGCATATTAGCTATTCCATAAAGAATATCAATTCTATTCTGCCTTGCCTTCATTGAATGAGGAGGTTAAACTGTTATCATTAAAGGCAAAATTGAGAGAAGAGCTCGGGCTTCATCTGGGGAACGGCTTTTCTCTTCTCTATGTTACGGAGAACATGATAAGTGTTGGTGATGAGTGAATAAGGAAACAGACGAATCAAATGGCAGGGACGTAAATCTGGAGATACCCAAGGGCGGTTGGCGTAACTCTCTCAGGAATTTAAATACATTCGGCTCTCTAAAGAACCCTGTCTACCGTATGTACTTTGGTGCTCTACTAGGCCAGATGGCAGCCATGAACATGCAGATGCTCGCTCGTTCCCTACTTATATACCGCATAACTGGGTCGGCAGCTATTCTTGGTAGCATGGCAGTAGCCAACGCGGTACCAATGCTCTTATTATCACTCTTCGGTGGAGTAATTGCTGACCGCGTACAGAAGAAGTATGTAGTACTGATCGGCCACCTAAGTTCAGCTGTCGTCTCTCTGGGAATTGCCCTTGCTCTTACTACCGGTTATCTAAGTATTGAACATGCTGGCTCGTGGTGGGTTCTTATAGCGGCTTCTGCTTTCCAAGGAGCCATTATGGGGCTCATAATGCCTTCCCGGGAAGCTATCATCCGTGAGATCGTTGATAGGGAACAGCTTCTTAATGCCGTGTCCTTGAATACGATGGGGATGAATGCCATGCGGCTCTTTTCTCCTGCATTAACAGGAATCTTGATAGACGCATATGATTTCAAAGCTGTCTATTACACAATGACCGGATTATACCTCATAGCTGTGATGTTTATTATCTTCCTACCACGAACAAGCCGAATAAGCACCGGCGGTAGTACTATAGCTGGAATAAAAGAAGGGTTTCGTTACATAAGGAATCAAATGACGATACTCTTTATTCTGGCATTCCTGCTTCTAGGGATTGTACTTTCGATGCCGTATACCCTTTTAATGCCCATTTTTTGCGATGACATACTGAAGGTTGGAGCAACAGGTATGGGGATTCTGATGAGTGTATCAGGCATCGGTGCTGTAGTCGGTTCTCTCACTCTTGCTTCTTTGCCTAACAAGAAACGAGGCCTCATGATGCTGGGTAGTAGCCTCCTTCTAAGTCTTGCTCTTGTGAGCTTTTCCTTCTCCAGTTCGTGGAACACCTCTTTGGTGTTGATTGTATTCGTTGGATTGGGACAAGCAGGGCAGATGACTCTGGCAGGTACACTTATCCAGTACTATGTAGACCCTGAGTACCTGGGTAGGGTAATGAGTATTCTTATGATGCAGTTCGGCTTGATAAGTTTTGGTACCTTTGCCGCAGGATTGTTAGCAGAGGCTGTAGGGGTCCAATGGGCAGTTGGCGGTTTTGCGATGGGTCTTGCATTCCTGTCCATACTGGCTTTAACCTTTGTCTCTCATATAAGAAATCTGGAGTAGCTGCATTTACGGAAAATAATGCTAATAGACTGCTTAAATAGAGCTACTTCTTCTTACCTATTGGAATAATATATAGGGGAATCTCGTCCTCAGGCATACCCATAACATCCCTCACCAGCTCATCGTAGAAAGCACCAACTGTCACTACACCAAGGTCAAGAGTAACTGCTTGCAAGCAGATGTTCTCAGCGGCGTGGCCTGCTTCAATATGGACATACCTTACGCCTCTGTCACCATACTTCGTTGTCGTTCTTTCATAAACAGCAGCTATGACAATGTCTATTGCTCCCTCCTGAACCCATCTTTGCCCCAGAGCAGCATTAGCTAGCTGTCCCCTCACATCACCATCCCTCACTTTTAACAGTTCATGTCTTCCCGGACTGTATTTATAGACTCCAGGAGCAAGAGACTCAACATCACCTGCTGCCACATAGACCTCCAGTGGATATAAAGCTCCGGCCGATGGTGCTGTTCGCCCTCCCCATTCACTCGTTATTCCCTGGGCTGCCCACAGAAGCTGGCTGACATCACTAAGTGTTAGGGGTATGCTTGCATATTCCCTAGTTGATCTTCTTTCGTTTAGAGCCTCCTCAAGGGACACTGCGCTATGCAATCTCGGTTCTGGTAACTTCACAATCTCTGGCTGGGATGATGTTGGTAGAATAGCCTCTGATGATGTAGTGGGAACTCCTTTCGGAGCGCAACACAGCCCCAATGCAAGTACCACTATAAAGACCGATAAATACTTGATCTTCATTTACACTTTTACCAAAAGCATGAAATGATAAGCTGTAATTTGTAGTCCCAATTATAACGGAAAGCGGATTGACTTTGAAAAAGCGTCCCTGGCAGGATTCGAACCTGCGACCCGCTGCTTAGAAGGCAGCCGCTCTATCCAGCTGAGCTACAGGGACTTGGTGTGCACTAACTACTTTGTTTAGCTTCAGAAGACCTGTGTTTACAGATTGACCATCTGGATCAATATTATATACTCCATATCGACTTTTTTACAACAAACGTTTATGTAATCAATCAACTCTAAGTATAACTTTACAACCAGTAAAGCGGCGACGGTTAGTACTCCAGATGGGCCGTGACCGTCACCGCTTTCTATTCTCCAGGCTGGCAGTAACTCTATTTGCTCAGGGCTTCACGGTCTCCGCTACTCATGCCGGCGATGTATTTCACCAGATTTTTCCTTGACTCGATATCGTACTGGGTGGTGATGGCAATCTGCTCCATTATAGGTGAACCACCACCGTGATAAGCACCCAACCGGGCGGCACCTGAAGCCGTTGAACACAAAGAGTCCTCCATGAAGCGCCAGAACTGCGCCTGGTCTTCCGCCGACATATTAGGGCTGCGTTTGGTGTACTTTAATAGCAGGTCTTTGGTTTCCGGGTTGACAAATTCCTTCTCATGCGGGAAGGTAGCCGGAATACCACCAGATATCGCGCAAAGTATTTCTGCTTCACGCCAGACCGCTTCACCGGTCAGGCAGCGGCCGACGTTACAGAAAATTGAATGAGGAATGTAGGAACCCGGGCCATAAGGTATGAATCCCTGACCAGGCATATAAACCTCTGGTTTTCCAAGGTCAGAAGCCGTGTAGCCGGCAGCGTAACCGAGTTCGGTAACCATGATTATCTCTGCCAGCTGTTCGCGTACGTGCGGCGCTCTCTGAATGTTGTTTACTTCGGCAGCCAGAGCAGCCGTTCCCAGTAGTATATCTCCAAGGGCAGGTTTACAGCCGGAATAGGAATGGCGGTGGAATAGGGCAAACAGGAGGGCTAACACACCACCATGCTGCCATTCTCCGGCGAGAAAGACCCTTTCCCAGGGCACAAAACAGTTGTCAAAAATCATGTATGAATCGGTGGCACCCTGCATAAAACCGCGCGGGAAATGCTGCCTGGACCTATAGTTCCTGATGGTAACGGTCTGTTTCAGTCCTTCCCAGTCACCCGGTACGGCGAAGGCAACTGCGTAGTCCTTGTCCTCAGCACGCAACGCCCGGGTTGGTACCACCAGCACCTCATCAGCTACCGAAGCCTCAGAGATATGAACCTTGCAGCCGGTGACAACAATACCATCACTGAGCCTTTCTTTGATATGCAAATAGACATCAGGGTCCGGCTGGTCGGCAGGTCTCAGCATCCGGTCGCCTTTTACGTCTGTCTGAGCACAGCAGCCCACTAGGTCTTCGGTCTGGAAGCGAGTAAGCCACTTCTTGAAGTTCTCGTGGTACTCGGTTACGCCGTTATTCGCCTTGTCCGCCTCATAGGATACATTGTAGATGGCGTTGGTTGCATCGATACCCATACACCGCTGGATGCAACCCGCTACCTTTTGACAGTACATGCGAGTCATATCCTGTTTTTTATGGAGGTCATCCGTATTCTGATGAATGTGGTTAAAACGATTGATTCTCTCACCTGTGAGATGAGAGATAGCCGTGCACAGGTCCTGCAACTCCGGCTTGGCAGCTTCTTCAAAAGTGGTACCGATGGTGTTGAGGCAGTCCATCTGACGCTCATCAGTACGGTCGATTAATTCGCCGTCGAGATAGATATTCCGCCTCATTTTGGAAAGGCCCTGGATGTACTGTTCTTTTGTCCTCATTTTACCTCCTTAATAATTTGTAAATGAATAAATTTTCCCTATGCATTTCATTGAAATCATCACTAATGGTGATATCTCATTTCAATCCATAATGAGACATCCTCACTGTTATCGTTCGTGTCACTGACATTATTACTATCTAAATAATTGCGGCTTGAGTTTAGTCCTTTGGTGCAGGATTGTCAATACACCCATGGGATATTATGACGATTGCACAAAACCCTATTACATACAAGATGAGCTACATCTCACCATGATTTACAATCCTGCCCTGCCTATTGTCTCTGGCATCGTCTCGAGGGGACTATCATCAGGCTCAAGATTAGAGAGGAAACTAGTAATCAAGTCGGGTCGCTATGTGGGTCTTGTTGGCTAACGGCGCAAGGAGACACCTTCCCAGGCATCGAGTTCCTCGCGATACGGGTCGACCTCTATACGGCACGGGACATCGAGTATCATGGTTGAACGATTTTCGGCACTGTAGGGTTCCCAGTTGGGAATCCCGGCATGATTGGGATTCCCGCTGTGCGCGAAGGCGATCCACGCCTCACTTACTGCCTCAGTCAACTCATATTTATCGGGACGTCCGCCAGTTAAGGCAATATCATCGACATTATCGAATACGAACGGTATCTCAAGAACGTGGCATGCCTTGAAGAGATCACCAAAGTAGTCGGTTTCCCAGGTAAACAGGTACATAAAGACCGGTGCCGGGCTAGCCGCTGCCTTGCGTTCAGCGAGCGCAATAGATGCCCTCCGGGTACCCTCGCTTGTAATCCCGATAAACAGGTCCCACGGCGTGGCACCGGGCCGTGTTTTCTTGTAGGTATTGATTATCCAATCTAGTTTATCGCCAAGTATCGGTGATAGGCGCTCGCGCAGTTCTGGCTCGGTAAGACGGCGACGCCGGGGGTCGACGGCCAGAAAAGTAGCATTTTCGTCACGATTGGTACCGATAATAATTGGTATACCCGCCGCTGTTGGTGCTGCCACAGGGTCGAACGGATGGGTGGGTAAGTATTTATTATCTACTACCGGAGCTAACCGCCTGGTTAGTCCTCGAGGGTCACCCATACCCAGGCCTGACCTTGCTGGTATTAACTTTCTCACTGCATCCTGTACCTGTTGCATCGGTAGTTCCTGGAGCTTGTTAATTTCATCTGCTTTGATTTTCAGCTCTACCAGCAGACGTTCGGCGAATTCGGTAGCATCTTTTGCTTCCACGCCCCTCAGTCCCGGTCCGCTTTCAATAATAGCATTGTGAAACAGCCCCTTTGCCGATGGCATGGCTAAAAGCGTGCTGACCTTGCTGCCACCACCTGACTCACCGAATATGGTCACGTTATTAGGATCGCCACCAAAAGCCTCGATGTTGTCACGTACCCACTCAAGGGCTAGCACCGCATCCAGCATCCCGGCTATACCCGATCCGGCAAACTCCTCGCCGGCGATATCCGCGAGGTGCAGATAACCGAATACGTTTAACCGGTGGTTGATTGTGATTACAACTAGGTTACCACGCCTGGCGAGGTTAGCGCCGTTATACATCGTCTCCGAGCCCGCACCAGAGTCATAGCCACGACCATGCAGCCATACCATGACTGGACGCTTTCCATTATCCCCTATGCCTGGAGTCCATACATTCAACACCAGGCAGTCCTCACTCTGAGGCAAGTGCCTCCTGATACCCATAACTTGTTCGTCACCTGCCGCCTCAACACAATCGACCAGCGCTCCCGATTGTGGTGCGATTGGTCCGAAATCAGTAGCATATCGTTTCTTCGTCCATGCTTCGACCGGGAGTGGTGGTAAAAATCGACGTTTACCACCTGTTGGAGCACCGTACGGGATTCCTTTAAAGGTGAAAACCCTTCGTTCCATTGTGCCTTGGACTTTGCCCGCGGTCGTTTCAACTATGATTTCAGCCATGACTTAATCCTTTCTATCTAGTATGTAATCTTGATTCATGCGTTAACAGTTATTTAAAAGTTGTATTTTATATTATTTATACAAGCCCTATTCTTTAACGGCTTCCATGTGAATTGCAGTGAACATATTATAAGTTTTTTTAAAAGGGGTCAATCAGAATAGTGTAGGGGAGCTTTCTTCAATCAGATGTAGTTGCTGTGAAATTTACGACCGCGGTACCCAGAGCACCATACGCGGTTTCTTACCCATTTCCCTGGCCAGTTCTTCGATTTTCCCGTATTTCATACAGGCTGCCATGCAATGCTTTACACAGGACGGTTCGAGCCCTTGCTTGGTGCGGGGTGCACACAGGATACACAACTCGGTAGGAAAGGGAATGTAGCTAAGATACGCCCTGTCATTGGGCAGTTTCTCTTCCACTTCAATGACCCGAATTCCTCCCATCCCTTCCGCCCACCCGTACTCTTGAGCACAGGCGACCTGACAGGCATAGCAACCGGTGCAGTATTCGTAATCTATTAATAGGCCATATTCAACTTTCTTGGGCATCTCAGTCCTCCTCTCTAACTTTGACCTTGTAAATTCTACAAAGCAGATGCTTTATCGGCGAGCCTAGACCGTCTTTCCCCTGGAAGCCCATAGGGATAAGTTGATTGATATTCGATTTCCACACGCCGAATAGGGAGGGCTCTTCACCAGGCTCCTCAGGGAACCACCAGCCATGAGCAGCCATCACCATCCACTCAGGCACCACCAGGGTCTTTTTTGCCTTGAATTTGCATCTTCCAAGCCAGTTCTCCACCCACACCCACTCCCCGTTAGCAATGTCAAGTGATTCAGCTGTATTGGGATGGATTTCAATAACGGGGTCAGGGTCTATTTCTCGCAGCCATGAAATATTTCTATGCTCGGCATGAAAGTATACCGGCGACCTTCTTCCGGTGGACAGGATTAGCGGATATTCCTTGTATAGTCCAGGCTGGCTGACAGGTGTGAAGGGTGGTTCTTCATAGTAGGCTACAGGCTCCAGTCCCCACTCTTCCCTCAGCGATGAGTACAACTCGATCTTACCGGACGGAGTCTGGAAACCGGGTTTACCGTCTGGTCTCAGCAACCCTTTCTGGAACCTGTTATATGGATGGCTGGGGTGACCTTCCGGTGGAAATGCCCAGCCTTTCTTCTGCAGTTCCTTGAAGGTCATCCCCGAAGGCTTGAGAATCTCGTCAAAGAGTTCATGAATATTGTTCCAGCGAAAATTTGGGTCGAATCTCTTGGCAAGCTCAAAATTGATTTCAACATCAGGCTTACACTCGTCTACCGTAACGGCTTTGTTAATACTCTGAAGGGGTACCCACCAGCTCCGTATACTATCTTTCTCGAGAAAAGTCGCTGCTGGCAGAACCACATCAGCAAGCTGGGTAGTCGGATTCATAAAAAGGTCAACGGCAACCACGAAATCAAGTTTATTAAGGGCTTCAACCCATTTTTTCGGATCAAGGCCTATGCCGGCCACAGGATTACAGGCCTGTAGCCACATACCTTTGATGGGATAAGGGTCTTCGGTGAATATCTGCTCTAAGGTTAGGTCCGTCTGGGCACGCCAGATGAATTTGCGCAGCGGCCCGTATTGGTCAGCACCGATTCTCTTCAGGTCGGCTTCTTTGGAGTCCAGCTTGATTACCCCCTTTGCTCCGGGCAAAGCATAGGCAACGGCATCAAAAGCATAGCGGGAGATTACATTACCACCCGGCACATCTAGATTCCCGGTGAGGCACCACAGGTTAGCAATTGCCTGAACTGTAGGAGTAATCGCTGGTGTCATATCAATAGGCACACCCCAGTGTATAGCGACGGGTTTACTTCTGGCATAGAAGCGTGCTGCCTCAATAATATCTTTCTGAGGTACCCAGGTTATTTCGGATACTCGTTCTATTGGGTACTGGTTTACCTGCTCGACAAACACGTCCCAGACCGTCTTCACCGGCACCCTGGTTCCATCCAAAAGGCAGACTGTATATTCTCCCTCAAGGGCTGGTTTTACATCGTCCGATTGGTATTCTACCCGGCTGGAGTCCCATACTACCGGATGCTCTTTTGCAGTGTCCCACGCGACGAAATTCTCTGGAGAGCCACTTTTTACCAGATCGCTTTCTCGAAGTAGTTTCCCGGTATCGACTCTGACGAGGTGAGTTGCATTGGTCCACTTTTCAACAAATTCCCTGTCGTACAGACCCTCGTTGATAATCAAATTAAGAAAACCCATAGCTAGGGCGCCATCTGTCCCGGGACGGAGCCTCAACCATTTTTCTGCTCTTGAGGCGAACCATGATAGCCTGGGGTCAATGGCAATAATCTTGGTGCCCTTCTTCATAAGGTCAACTATCCAGTGCCCGAAGACATTATCTGGACATGAAGCCGGAATATTATAGCCCCAGACCACAATACACTCCGGGATTTTATAATTCGGGTCCTCATAGCGTTTCGGAAACCACTGGGCAGCATCCAGTATGCAGTAGTCTCCCTGGATAGTCTCCACCGCAGAAATTCTCGGACTGTAACAGGCAATTCCGCTCAGGGCAAACATAACATTGGGACTGCCGTAGGCATAAGCAAGCATGCATATCCAAGCCCCGATGTCCCGTCCGGTACCCATGGAGAAGATAACACTCTCCGGACCGTAGTCCTGTTTTATCTTACCCAGCCTTTTTTCTATTAGGTCAAAAGCCTCGTCCCAGGAAATCTCCTGCCATTTACCCTCTCCCCGTTCTCCGGCTCTTTTGAGAGGACGTTTTAATCGGTCGGGGTGATTGATATATTGTGTCATGGCCAGACACCGGGAGCAGAGGCGTCCCTGGTTCCAGGGGTGCTGCGGGTCACCTTCAATCTTGACTAGTTTGCCGTCTTCGATGTGTGCCAGCACACCGCAGCCACCATGGCAGCCAGGTCCAGCGGACCAGGTAGTTGTACGCACAATCTTACGATTTTTGCTTTTCGCCATGGAGTCCCCCCTTAACTGGTTTCGATTATATCTCGCTAAAGATACTGGGCGCAAATAAAGAACTTTAGTGTATAATGAAAAGCCTAAACCATACGAAAGCATGGAAGAGATAAAAAGCAATCTTTGTGCTGCTTATAGATATTATTCAACGTCAAGGAGGGATACCTATGAATAGGCCAAAGGTTGTTGTTTTTCAGGAGGCTTCGGCAGACGGTAGGGTAGCTTTTACTCCTGATATCTCCATGTTTTATGTTTTTGAAAAGTGGCGAGGTATGATGAAGGATAGTCAACTCTATCCTGATTTGATGGAGTGGATTAAATCTACCCATCACCCGCAGGTTTTCCTCGAGGGTAGCGGTACCTTTGTACGGAAAGACCAGAAGCCGGGCGACCTTCCTTCTTTTCACGGCGACATTAAACAGCTCTACACGGACTTCTTACCTGACTCTGTTCTCAAAGACCCGGCGTTGCATGGATGGGGTGCGGTGGTCGATAGTAAAGGGCTGTGCCGGAACTTGTTGTCATGGGTAGACGAGGGAATACATGGCCTTATCGTGGCGGCTAACCAGACACCACCTGAGTATCTGGCTGACCTCCAGCGCAAAAACTATCCTTATCTGGTCGCCGGTGAAGAACGCGTAAATCTGCCTCTGGCATTGGAGAAATTGGGAAACCAGTTAGGTGCTACATGTATATGCTCAGCCGGTGGAGGCAAAATCAATGGTGCGCTTTTACGCGCAGGGCTTGTGGACGAAATCAATATACTCGTCTGTCCGGTGGCGATAGGTGGGATGGAGACACCAGCCCTGTTCGATTCGCCTGACTTAAAACCAGATGACTGGCCGACGGAGCTAAAGCTAATTTCTTTCCAGGGTTTTGAGGAGGGGCATGTGTGGCTTCGTTATGAAGTAATACATTGACAAACACAAATAGCGGGCTATAGTATATTAAAACATAATCAATAGCTAGCGATACAACCAAGAGGAGATATCACTAAAGGGGGGAAACGGCTGTGACTGAAAAATCGTCGACTGGCAAGACAATTCAGGAAGCTGCCGCAGAAGTTAAAGTATGCCAGGAAGCTGATGTAGTGGTGGTGGGTGGCGGACCCGGGGGACATTCAGCAGCAATAGCCGCCGCGCGGAGCGGTGCCAGAACGGTGCTTGTGGAGAGATACGGGCATCTGGGAGGCATGGCTACCGGTGGTATTGTGATACAGATACCGCATATGAGTGATGGTACTGAAGAGCAGCAGATAGTCGGTCTCTGCCAGGAATGGCTTGATAGGCTGGACGCAGTCGGTGGA
>Ga0209427_10005409_pt1 | contig 14651 bp, 13 predicted proteins | sample DeeMarSWOR136_30_FD_187465 | JGI IMG/M metagenome (GOLD analysis project Ga0209427, IMG submission 187465) | Marine sediment microbial communities from White Oak River estuary, North Carolina - WOR-1-36_30 (SPAdes) (version 2) | ecosystem: Environmental > Aquatic > Marine > Intertidal zone >...
AGTGCTCGGTATGATACGACGAGAAATCGATCCGATATATGGCTACTATAAGCGATTAATCGATGCTGGCAAACCAAAACTGGTGGCTATTGGCGCTGCCATGCGAAAACTGCTGGTTATCATGTATTATATGTTGTCAAAGAACGAACCGTTTAAAAATTAATATAAAATTTTTTATTTTTTACTTGACTTTTAACATAGTATCTTAGTAACAGGCAAAATCTATAAACGCCATAACCTTATTACCTTATTTGATGAGAACAATAAGGTAATAAGGTTAGAATTTGTGGACTATCATTATGTTACTAAGGTAAAAAGACAAAAATAAGGGTTCAAAGATATTTAGCAGCATAAATAATTTTGATGCCTGATACAGGCAAACGATCACAAAACAATAAAAATAAAGAACAACTAAAATTAAGATAATCTATTATAAACAAATGAACTAAAGCAACATTTATGAATAAAGGGAATAACCATATCTTAACTGGAGTAACCGATGATGAACATATTATGGGAAAAATTCCGTATTAAAATTCATCTAATAACAACCTTTTCATTTTTAGCGTATAGTTATGTTTTGGGTTTTTCTCCTGAAAAAGCTAGATTTTCTGTGAAATTTAAGAATGAGGTATCAGCTTATCGAGTATTTGGCGTTTATGCACTTCCCAATGAGATTATAACGCTTGAAATTCATGATGCAGGAAAAAAGAGTCTCTATGAAATAAAATCTTCTACGGGAATGGTCTCAAAATTGAGGGACAAAAAATGGCAATGGAAAGCCCCAGCAGAAAAGGGGCTTTACTCCATTGTTGTTAAAAATAATCAATCGTCTGATTCCATCACTTTAAATATTTTTGTCATGATACCATTTAAGGAACTCAAGGGAGAATATTTGAATGGATATCGGATTGGAAATTATCCTAAAATTCCACTGAAACAATTGCCAATTTATAAACCGCCACGAGGATTCATTGAAATCACAAAAGAGAATGAGGATACCTACATTTCACCACATTTTAAATTGAAGCAATTTATAACAAAACAGGTAGGTGATTATCCCAAATATATTGTGTTAAGAGAAAAACTCATATTAAAATTGGAACTAATTTTAGAAACAGTGAATGATAAGGGGTATCTTTGCGAAACATTTCATATTATGAGCGGCTATCGAACGCCTTATTATAATAAAGCCATTGGCAATGTTAAATATAGCCGTCATGTTTGGGGTGGCGCCGCCGACATTTTTATTGACGAAAATCCTAACGACGATATGATGGATGATCTGAACAAGGATAGCAAAATTGACTATAAAGATGCAAAGGTTTTATACGATATTATTGATGAAATGTATGGAAAGCCGTGGTATGAAGTTTTTGTTGGTGGATTAGGTCGATATAAAAAGACAGCTTCGCATGGGCCTTTCGTTCATGTGGATGTAAGAGGATTTCGAGCAAGATGGGGTGACTGAGATTTTTACACATTTAGTAAAATATATTGCTTATGTTTTAATGATTGCAGTCGCAGTTTGGATTTACTATTCTTCTTCCATTCTCATCATCGGTATAGAAGTTAGTGATTATATATTGGCTGAACGAAAACTAGATGCCACGCACTTTTCATCCAATTTAGCAAATATTTATTAGATAAGTTAATTTAATTGATTACAAACATTAGCACCCAATAATGTACGGTTATTCACTTTACTCAGAAAGGTGTCATTTCGAGGAGCGTAGCGACGAGAAATCTGTTTAAAGTATGTATTTGGAGTATCTTTACGGTTTATTTCTCTACCAGATTCCTCCCTTCGGTCGGAATGACATTTTTTCTGAACTAAGTGCATAACCATACCAATAATGCGTTAAAGTGCGTGGCATGTTATGTGATATAAATGACAAAAATAATAGGAGATGAACTAAATGGAAAATGGAGAAACAATTGCCTATTTTTCTATGGAGATCGGGCTTGACCCGGGAATACCAACATATAGTGGGGGGCTTGGCATTTTAGCAGGTGATACAATACGATCGGCTGCCAATCTGAAAATCCCAATGGTCGCGGTTACACTGCTACATCGCAAAGGTTATTTCTTTCAAAAATTGGACAAAACAGGATGGCAAATAGAGGAACCTGTGGAATGGATTGTCGATGATTTTCTGGTCGAATTACCAGAGCGGGCATCAGTGATCATCGAAGGTCGAACTGTGATGATTCGTGCCTGGAAGTATGAAGTCAAAGGATTTACAGGTTTTACTGTCCCAATTTATTTTTTAGATGTTGATCTTCCCGAAAATTCTGAATGGGACAGAACGTTAACCCATTATCTTTACGGTGGGGATTTGCATTACCGGTTGTGTCAGGAGGTTATTCTCGGTATTGGCGGTGTTCGGATGTTGCGCGCTCTCGGACATGATAATGTCAAACGATTTCACATGAACGAGGGACATTCCAGTCTGTTGACGCTGGAATTGTTAGATGAATATCTGGATGAGGCGGATTTAGATTCAATTAATGATGAGGCTATTAATTATGTCCGGAAAAAATGTGTATTCACCACACATACACCTGTACCTGCGGGACATGACCAATTTCCTATGGATTTGGTCAGACAGGTTCTCGGACAACATGAAGCATTTGAAATCCAGGGACTTTGTACCCATGAAGGAATGCTAAATATGACTTACCTGGCGCTCAGTCTCAGTCATTACATCAATGGTGTTGCTAAAAAACATCGGGAAGTATCCAGCTTGATGTTTGCCGATTATGTGATCGATTCGATAACCAATGGTGTCAATGCAGCCGTCTGGACCTCGAAGCCATTTCAGGACCTTTTTGACAAATATATTCCTGGCTGGAGAGAGGATAATTTTAACCTGCGATATGCACTAAATATACCAAATGAAGAAATCTGGCAGGCGCATAACCAGGCGAAACGGCAATTGATTCAATATGTCAATCGAGAAACGAACGTGGGTATGGATGTCGATTGGCTCACTATCGGATTTGCCCGGCGATCAGCGACCTATAAGAGGGCTGATCTTATTTTTCAAGATATTGAAAGATTAAAAAGAATTTCATCCGAGACTGGTACAATTCAAATGATTTTTGCCGGCAAGGCTCATCCAGAGGACCAGGGAGGCAAGGAACTCATTAAACGAATTTTTCAAGCAAAAGAATCACTTAAAAAAGATATCAAGATCGCCTATCTTGATAACTATGATATGGAACTTGGCAAATTGATCACTTCAGGCGTTGATATTTGGCTAAATAATCCGATACCGCCAAGAGAGGCATCCGGCACAAGCGGGATGAAAGCCGCATTGAATGGTGTCCCTTCGTTGAGTATTTTAGATGGCTGGTGGATCGAAGGGTGTATTGAAGGTGTCACAGGTTGGGCAATTGGTGACACACAGGGCGGAACGGAAGATCGTGACAATCGTTCAAAAGACGCTGCATCAATCTATGAAAAATTGGAAAATGTGGTGCTGCCGATTTTTTATGACGATCGGGAACAATTCATAAACATCATGCGACATGCGATTGCTTTGAATGGATCGTTCTTTAACACCCAGCGGATGATGCAGCAATATGTCTTAAAAGCATATTTTGTTTAATCTATTAAAATTATGGTATATGAACTGGAGATGACTTATGGATGATGTTGTCAAGCTGGTCGCGATCTATGTGACTTATTTTGCTGAAATTGCCGCAGCGTTAGTGATTGTCATTGGTGCATTACAGGCAATCTGGATATATCTGAGATGGATTTTGAAAACAAAATCCGATTTCAAAGAACTGAACCAAAGCAGGCTTAAACTTGGACATTCACTTTCGCTTGGACTCGGATTTTTAGTGGGTGCTGATGTCATTAAATCTGCTGTCACGCCATCCTGGAATGAAATCGGTATATTAGGCGCAGTCGTTGGAATTCGGATAGTGCTGAATTTCTTCCTCAATCGTGATTTAAAGGAATGGGCAGGATCAGAAAAAGAATAACGAGTAGATGAATTCTATGTTACAGGATGTGAAATGGACAATCAATTAACTATCGATGTATTGATCGAAATCCCGAAAGGCAGTCGCAAGAAGTATGAAACGAATTGTTAAACACCTGAAAACCTATATCTTAAGGGGACTGCTGGCAATTACTCCCCTGATCCTCACAATTTTCGTAATTCGATTGCTTTACGTGGGAATCGATAAGCGGGTAATGAGCTGGATTGACCAATTTATTGGTTTTGCTATTCCTGGGTTAGGTATTATTCTCGTGGTTATTACATTATACCTGGTTGGATTGATTGCCAGTCGTATGATTGGTAAACAGCTCTTTAATTGGCTTGAACGCGTGACCAGTCGCATTCCTCTCATCGATACGACCTATAAAATTGGTAAGCAGCTTTCGGATACGTTATCCCTGCCCGAACGACAGGTATTCAAACGGGCAGTATTGGTCGACTATCTTAAACCAGGCATCTGGACGATTGGTTTTGTAACAGGAATAGTTATCGATAAAAAAAACAATGATGAAAAACTACTAAAGGTGTTCGTACCCACACCACCAAATCCGACCTCTGGAACCATGGTGGTTGTTAAAGAATCTGAGACCCGTGATCCAGGCTGGACAGTCGAAGAAGCTATGCGGGCGGTTATTTCTGGTGGGATTATTGGACCCACGGAAATAAGATAATTAACTAAACTATCGGAGGGAACAATGGGTAATACAAAAAAGAAATCGTCTACTAAATTTTTACTGTTTTTGCTTCTCGTCGTGCTTATTGTAGTCGTAGTTTTTGTCATTATGAAAAGTAACAAACAACCAGCACCAATTGCAACGAAAGATGAAACAACAACTGATATTGACAGCACGCTTGTAGAGGATGAAGTTGAGAAACATCTACAGGCAGCGCAAAAATTATTCTTACAAGGTGAAATGAAAGCGGCTGCAGCAGAAATTCGAAAAAGCGCCTCTGCTTTAAAACCGAAAATCGAGCTTGTTCCTGAAGAGACAGAAGCGCTGCAAAAAACCATCGATGATTTGGAAAATTTGGCAAATTCTGTTGAACAAGGGACGTTTAAAAAGGTTGACCAATTAAAAAACGCCTTTTCAGCTACCGAGCTTCGTCTGGCTGAATTTTATCGTAAAATTGCTATTAAAGCATGGGCAGAGAAAAATTATAAAAGAGCGGGTGAGGCGTTAAAATATTCAACAAATTATTTAAAAAGAGCCGCTGACTGGTCCGGAGAAAAAATTGAAACCGGTTTTACGCTGGTGATAAATAATGCCCGCCAATTAGGCAAAAATTTACTTCAGGGTGCGGGATTTATATCGGATGAAGTCAAAGATGGATTGGATAACGTCGGCAAAGAAATTGATAAATTAAATAATCGATTAACAAACAAAAAGGAGAAAAAGTGATGAAATTTAAAACCATAGTTATCTTAATATTAGTTGCCTTATTCATCATCATTCTAGTTCAAAATGTGCAGGTTGTAAGCTTGCGGTTTCTGTTTTGGGATATTAGCATGTCCCGAATCATCTTCATTCCACTGATTCTCATTATTGGCTTTATTCTTGGATTTATCGCTGCCAAAGCAAAGAAAAAATAAAAGTGAGATGTAAGGATGAGTGCCGAATTACCAAAATCGTTTAACGACTTAATTCTAAAGTAAATGTCGATGAAAAGTCACACATCGTCTCCCAATATTAAAACCTGAGTATCCCTAATATTGCGATGCCAGGCTTCTAAATTCAAAATTAAGCAGAAAATCAGTTTGACACTCATGAATTCTGGGATGCCGATCTCAATCCAATAAATATGGTATCTATTTTGACTCCGGAAAATCTGTGATTAGAATCCGTTCGAGAATTCGATCTTTTTGTCATTCCGAGCGGAGCGAAGCGGAGTCGAGGAATCTATATGTCTCGATAATTCAGGGGATCAACCAGATTCCTCTCGCCAGCAGGCGGATCGGAATGACAGGTTTCTTGAAAACTGTTAATTTTCGGAAAAGCACTAATTAAACCAGAGTCCGAAGCAGCACTGATTGAAATTTCCAGGCTCATTAAGAATAATTCCAGTCTGAAGGTATTTATTTTCGGATAGTAATATTAAATAAAAAAATTAAACAAGTAAACAATCCTTTTAACAGAATTAAGGAGGTTTAGAAATGATACTAAAGAACATTTTTATGAGATTTACACTCTACATATTTACAATTTTTATTCTTTTCAGCTTATTGATGTCGAAATCAATTTTTGCCGGCTGGCAGGATCAGAAAACATATTGGCCGCGACTAATCTATAAATCTTCTGATATGCCTGTAATTAAACAAAATGTTGAAGCTGCCAAAAGAGGAGAAGAACCCTTCAAAACATTATGGGATCGTATCAATAAAAAAGCAAACATGCCCTTAAAGTTGGATAATAAAGAATGGGGCGCACAAAATACGAATGCCAGCATTATTAAAGCAAGAGCTTTTGTCTATGCGGTCACTGGTGATAAGACGATGCTGGATAAAATTCCTGATGAGTTAACTACTTTTTATACAGGCGAGAAAGTCCCAGAATATAGTATTACAGCGTTTTCGATTAATAAAACAATGATCAGAACGTTAAAGTCCACCATCCTTCAATCCATTCATATGGCGCAATCATTAACACTTCATCTTCAAGCATACGACATTCTTAAAGGCGCTGGTTATGATTTTGGTCCAGCAGAAAAGACGATTCAAAAAAATATTGCCACATTAGCCAAGCGGCTGTACGATATTTCAAATTGGATTTCCAGCGGTTCAAAAATCGCAAACATATTTGTTGAAGATGTGGAGGAGCAAAATAATTTTCAGCTTAAAATTACATCAGCAATTGGATTAGCAGCTATATGTTTGAATAACGATCCTGCTGCTGAAAAATGGATTAACCGCGCCATCACAAAATTCTGGCAGGTCTTTAATGCCCAAACAACACCGCAAGGAGGATACGGAGAGGGACCATTCTATTTTGTTTATGCCGGATTGAACTTTTTACCATTTTTTAAAGCCTATAATTTATTCATGGAAGGTCGAAGTGGTACATTCGATGGTCATCAAATTCCTAATTTCCTTTCTGATGATCGAGTGATGGCAGTAATCGATTGGCATATAAAAATCCGTATGCCCAATGGAGACCGCCCCGGTTATGATGACGGATATTACGCCGGCTTTCCGGCGGCTATTCTTATGGCGCCATCATTAATGAGCAGTTATTCAACAGCACAGGCTTCCAAAATGAATTCTGGACTGTATGCCTGGGACTGGTACAATACTGAAAAAATGGAAGGGGGCTACGATAACCGTTTTTTATCCGAATTTGCTAACTTAGACCTGACTGTCGATATTTTCTGCAATTACGATGCAAAAATAACTCCCAGCGAGCCTAAAATTCCGCCAACACAATTTTTACCCGAAGCAGGCAATGCCGTTTTCCGAAGTGGGTGGGATAAAAATGCTGTTTACCTGCACCTGCTTGGTGAACACGGTCCAATGCGTATTAAGGGAGGTGTCCACGAACATCCCGATGCCGGAAGTTTTGTGGTCTATGCTTATGGCGAATTACTGACTCTGGACGCCGGTTATCCGGGATATCCGCAGCATGATTTAGTGAATCAGGCGAAAAACCATAACGTGTTACTGGTGGATGGAGTTGGTCCCACTACCGATGCCTTTCTAAAAGATTTTTTCGATACTCCTATTTTAGATGGTGTGTCAGTTCGCATGAATTATGGAGGCGCTGATATTACTCGAACTGTATTTTTTATTGATAATCAATTTTTCATCATAAATGACCAATTGAATAGTGCCACAACTCATACCTATAACTGGCTTCTTCACGGTTATGCCGGCGCGGATGTCGCCAACAGTTCGTTTGTTAAAAATCCGACGGGAGGATTATGGAAACGGTCAAAAGCCACTTTAGAGGCAAATGTCTTTACATATCCTGCCAATCCAATTTATGAGCAGGATAGCGATTATCACTCCCTTACCTTCGCAGGTAATAATCAACTACCCAAACATAGTCTTTTACGAGTGAAATTATCAGGTTCAAATACTCGATTTACATCTATCCTTTATCCTGTGCAATCCGGAAAAAGTGCGCCATCCCTTCGTCAACTAAGTTCAGCAACAGGAGTCGGATTTCGAATGGACAGTAAAAATGATGGTTGGCTCATTAATCTTCTGCGTGGCGATGCAGATAAACTTCAGTTGAATACTGAGATTCCGGATGTAGGAACAGTAATGACAGATGGCGATATGATTATTGTTGCTCAGAAAAGCAGTGCTTTGCCATTACGAATTCTGTGTATGAAAAATGCATCTTCCCTGTCTTTTAATAATTCGTCTATCATAACAGCTAATCGAAAATGTAACTTTATGCTCGTTTATGATGAAAATAAAAAGGAATTTAATGGCTATTTCGATGGGGCTTCAGTTACAACTGTTCAATTGAAATGGACTCAGCGTCAACAACAAGCATCAGGCGTTAACAATATTTCTTATCAATCGAATACTCAAACATTAAAACTTGATTTTAATAAAGCAGGATATTTTCGACTATTTTAGTGTATCGAATTCATGTGAATTATTCACAAATTGTGGCAACCATTGTGGATGTAGCAGGGCTGGTTATTTACGTTGCATTGGGGTGATAATTTTAAGTGAGACTTTATTATGAACAATTCCCAATCAAATTATTGGAGTACACCAATTGTTAATCTGTTTCGTTCTCTGCAAACAAATCATGATGGTTTGACGGAAGAACAGGTAAAACAGCGATTTTCAATTTATGGCTTCAACAGACTTAAAGCTAAGAAGAGAACTGATGCGTTAACGCTTGTTGTTTCACAATTCAAAAGTCCGATTATCCTCATTCTAATTTTTGCTGCGGTACTGTCATTTTTCCTTCGTGATCAGATCGATGCCGTTATCATTCTATCGATTGTGATGATAAGTGGTTTATTAGGCTTCTGGCAGGAGCATGGAGCCAGTCGGGCAATTGAAAAACTGCTGAACATTGTTCAAATTAAAACAACTGTTATGCGTGATGGTAAAGAACATGAAATCGCTGCCGAACAAACCGTTCCTGGAGATATTGTAGTCCTGTCAGCCGGGTCAATAGTCCCTGGAGATTGCGTTATTTTAGAATCAAAAGATTTATTCATCGATGAAGCTTCCCTGACAGGCGAAACATTCCCGGTTGAAAAGATAGCTGGAATAGTACCAGAAAATACTCCTTTGGCGAATCGATCGAACTGTTTGTTCATGGGAACGCATGTTGTTAGCGGAAGCGCCAAAGCAGTCATCGTTCATACAGGCTTACATACAGAATTCGGGAAAATATCACATGAATTAAAATTAAAGCCACCAGAGAATGAGTTCGAACGCGGGATCAAACATTTCGGCTACTTTCTAATCGAAATTACTTTGGTGTTAGTTGTTCTTATTTTTGCCTTTAATATATTTTTGCATCGTCCTATCATGGATTCATTTCTATTTACACTGGCGTTAGCAGTAGGACTGACGCCACAGCTTTTACCGGCGATTATAAGCATCAACCTGTCACACGGCGCCAGGCAGATGGCAGAGCAAAAAGTGATTGTGAAAAGACTGACTTCAATCGAAAATTTTGGCAGCATGAATGTGCTTTGTTCAGATAAAACCGGCACCTTGACCCAGGGAAAAGTGCAGATAAAATCCGCTATAAATATTGATGGACAGCGCAATGAACATGTATCTTTATTGGCTTTTTTAAATGCGAGTTTTGAAAGTGGTTTTGTCAATCCAATTGACGAAGCCATACGGCAGAGTTATACATTTGACTTAAAAGTCTACCAGAAACTGGATGAAATCCCGTATGATTTTATTCGCAAGCGGTTAAGCATTCTGGTCAGGAACGAAAATTCTGTCATGATGATCACAAAAGGCGCTTTGCAGCATGTGTTGTCAATTTGCAGCAAAGCCGAAACAGGAGATGGCAGTGTTGTTGATATTAAAAACGTTCAGGGAAAAATCACTCAACAATATGAAACGTTAAGCGCATCAGGCTTCCGAACTCTGGGTATCTGTTATAAACCATTGAATGGAGAAACAAACATCAGCAAGGATCATGAACAAGATTTGATATTTGCGGGTTTTTTAACCCTGTTCGATCCACCAAAAGAAGGAATCGTCGATGCGATTCAGCACATGAAAACATTAGGAATTCAACTTAAAATGATCACAGGAGATAATAAGTTAGTTGCTAAAAACGTGGGAGAACAGGTTGGACTGACATCTCCCAGGATTGTCACTGGCGAAGAACTCCGACAGACAAGTGATCATGCACTCATCCGACTTGTTCGCAGGACAGACATTTTCGCCGAGGTTGAACCGAATCAGAAAGAACGGATTATTCTTGCTCTAAAAAAAGCCGGCATGGTAGTGGGTTACATGGGCGATGGCATTAACGATGCACCAGCGTTACATGCAGCAGATGTGGGCATTTCAGTCGATGGCGCTGTTGATGTGGCAAAAGAAGCGGCGGACATTGTCTTAATGGACATGAACTTTAATACCTTAATCAGTGGTGTACAGGAAGGGCGAAAAACCTTTGCCAATACGCTTAAATACGTGTTTATGGCGACCAGCGCCAATTTCGGTAATATGTTTAGTATGGCAGGCGCATCGCTGTTTCTGCCGTTTTTACCATTGCTGCCTAAACAAATATTGTTGACAAATCTAATGACTGATTTCCCTGAAATGACGATTGCCAGTGATAACGTGGACCCAGAGCTTGTTGAAAAACCCAGGCGCTGGAATATAAAATTTATCCGCCGTTTCATGGCAACATTTGGTCTGGTAAGTTCACTTTTTGATTTTCTAACATTTGCGATATTGCTTATTATCCTTCAGGCGACACCAGAACAATTTCGGACGGGCTGGTTTGTTGAATCCGTTATTTCTGCTTCCATAATCGTGCTGGTTATCCGAAGCCGAAAGCCTTTTTTCAGGAGTAAGCCAGGAATATTACTGCAAATTGCAACTTTACTAATTACAGCCATCGTCATCGTGTTACCCTTTACTCCGATGGCACCCATTCTCGGATTTGTTAGATTACCACTGTCATTTTTGGTTGTAATCGTGTGTATTATTATTTGTTACATTATGATAGCAGAAATTGTTAAAACCTATTTTTACAGAAAAAATCATGTCTCTTGAAAATTTTATCGAAACTTATGGCTATTGGGCGCTGTTTATCGGAACGATACTCGAAGGTGAAACCATTCTGATTATTGCGGGTTTCCTTGCCCATCGAGGATATTTGAACATTAGTGGTGTAATAACAGTCGCCTTTTTAGGTACGCTGGCAGTTGACCAATTTTTCTTTTTCGTTGGTCGATTAAAAGGTAGCACTATCATTGAAAAACGAAAATCATGGCAGAAACGTACCGAAAAAGTAATAAGATTGTTGAATAAATATCAAGATTGGGTTGCATTAGGATTTCGATTTATGTACGGATTGCGTACTATTACACCATTCGCACTCGGAATTTCAAAGATTAAAACAAAACGTTTTATTATTCTTAACACAATTAGCGCTGCTCTCTGGGCACTTGTTATTGGATTATGCGGTTACCTGTTTGGACAAGCTATGGAATCAATTATAAAAGATATTAAACATTATGAAAGGCAAGCAATCATTGTTTTTCTAATCGTTGGGGGATTTATATGGTTAGTGAGATACTACCGAAATAAAAAACATAATAATCTAAAGGTATAATCAATAAATATGAATATATTTAAAAATATTTTATCTTTATCACCAATGTTAAGAATTCTTGTGATTATTTTGTTCGCAGTAGTTGGTCATTTTTTTGTTAAAGGTATAAAATATCTTAGCCAATGGTTTTTAACCCTGAAGGTAAAATCCGATGTTTCTTCTAAAGAAACGTTTATGAGAAAATACCCCAAAGTTGCAACAATAACGACAATTATAGTAAGCGCGATTACTTTTATTATCTATTTTCTGGCGATAGGATTAATTTTAAAAGAGTTTGGAATTACATTAACGACATACCTCGCAAGCGCGTCAGTACTTGGTTTAGCGATTGGTTTTGGACTACAAGGATTTGTACAGGATGTTGTAATTGGATTGACGCTAATTTTTACAGATACTATTAATATTGGTGATATGGTAGAGTTATCTGGACAAATTGGCAAGGTGGAAACCATTGGATTGAGATTTACGACATTGGTTAATTTACACGGTCAGGAGATTAATATTCCGAATCGCAACATTGGTATGATCGGACGTTTTCGTCGTGGCGTTATTCGGGCATATGTGGACATTCAGATTATGGAGCAAATTGATGAACAAAAAGTGTTAGATGAAGTTCAGATAATTGCCAATGGCATGTACAATCAACATAAATCAATAATCTTATCACAGCCCGAAATCTTTGGTATAAAAGAAGCAAAACCTGGAAATTGGAAATACCTGCGGATTAAATTCCGAATTTGGCCTGGACAGGATAATCTTGTTGAAATTGCTTTTAAACAACGAGTTATAACTGCGATGAAAAAATTTCACACTGATTATGCGGAATGGATGATTACAATAACATATCGCGTAGAGTAAGCAAATTTATTGTGCTATTAATAATAACAAAATGGTAGTGTCAAAAGTTTTATGAAAAAATTAATGTAGAAATCTATATAGGATTTTCTTACTACATCCTGGAGGGATTGTTAACCCCTTATATCACAATGATTAACGTTAACTTGTGATTTCATTGAATCCCCAAGCAACTAAGGATGACTGTAAAATTTAGGGGGGAGATGAGGGAGAAAACGTATGAAAACCTCTACACAAGGATGTTGTTCATTTTGACACTAATATTTTGACCACTACCAATCACATAAATGAGAGGTCGTTATGAAAAAACATGTCGGTATTTGGATTGATCATGAGAAAGCCGTTATCATTTCCCTGCAAAACGGCGATGAACAGATTGTGCATATTAAATCTGATGTCGAAAAGCAAACACGCATGTCGGGTGGTTCACGGTCCAAATTAGCCTATGGACCAATGGACATAGCGGATGAACGAAAAGTTGAACGACGTCGGAAACAACAATTAAATCAATACTATCAGGATCTCGTTCAATTAATAAGAGATTCTGATGAAATTTTTATTTTCGGACCTGGTGAAGCTAAAATTGAATTGAAAAAACATATTGAATCATCAAGCGTTAGATCAGCTCACATTGTTGGCGTTGAATCTGCAGATAAAATGACAGAGAACCAGATAGCAGCGAAGGTTAAGAAATTTTACAAACTAAATAAAAGAGAAAAAAATGATCACAAACTACAAAGATGAACTTCGAGCACTCCAAACTGAATTGGTAAAAATGCAAAAATGGGTTCATAAAAAGAATCAACGGATCGTGATCCTGTTTGAAGGTCGTGATACTGCAGGAAAGGGCGGTGCAATACGACGATTTACTCGTTATTTAAATCCGAGAGCGATGCGAATTGTAGCGTTACCAAAACCTACAGAATACGAAAAAGGTCAATGGTATTTTCAACGATATATTGCAGAGTTGCCCAGTGCAGGGGAACTTGTTTTTTTTGACCGAAGCTGGTACAATCGAGCAGTCGTTGAACCAGTCATGGAATTTTGTACACAAAAAGAATATGAACGTTTTTTACGTCAGGTTCCTGAATTTGAATACATGCTTCATGAGGAAGGAATAATCTTAATTAAGTTATGGTTCTCCATAAAGATAGAAGAACAGAAATATCGTTTGAAAGAGCGCGCAGAGAATCCTTTAAAGCAATGGAAACTTAGCACTACGGATATGGAAGCTCAGCGTAAATGGCAGGAATTTACTCGTTATAAAGAAATAATGTTCGAAAAAACGCATCGTGATTATAGTCCATGGATAATCATCAAGGGAAATGACAAACAAAAGGCTCGATTAGAGTCTATTCGTTATGTACTCTCAAAAATTGATTATGCCGGGAAAGCATTTAAAGATATCTCATTTGAATGCGATCCGGCAGTTCTAAAAATTTACAATCTATTAAGGAAAAATGAATTAAATTAAAAAATGAAAGAGTTACTTCATCATCTCAAAATTAATATATTTCGAGGACTATTAGCTATTATGCCACTGGCTTTCCCTAAATGAATAATTGCTGAAAGTTTTTGTTCCGACGCCACCTAATCCAACGTCTGATACAATGGTCGTTGTAAAAGAATCAGAAACCCGTGATCCTGGCTGGACAGTTGAAGGAGCAATGAAGACAGTGACTTCGGGAGGAATTATTGGTCCGAATGAAATTAAATAGCTTCACAAATCAAAGGTGCGCCGTCTTTTTGGAGCATGGATTAATGAAGAAATTACCTTACAAAGAGAAGCGGAGCAAGCGGAGTTTTGTAACCGCAAATAATCTCTCTAAAAAAAATCTCCGTGAATCCCTGTGCTCGAAGAGTATCTGTTTACTCCGTTGCTCCTTGTAAGATTTTTTTTGTATTTTTTACACAAACCTTGAAATTCCGATAGAATAAATTAAAGGGAATAAATTGAGATTAGCCGTTGTGGACAACGAACGATGCGTAGGCTGCCAGAGTT
>Ga0209427_10005411_pt1 | contig 14649 bp, 11 predicted proteins | sample DeeMarSWOR136_30_FD_187465 | JGI IMG/M metagenome (GOLD analysis project Ga0209427, IMG submission 187465) | Marine sediment microbial communities from White Oak River estuary, North Carolina - WOR-1-36_30 (SPAdes) (version 2) | ecosystem: Environmental > Aquatic > Marine > Intertidal zone >...
TCGGCAAGCCTGGCATCGATATGGCCGGAAAGTCCGGCCTCCTCAAAATTGGCTAAGGCCTCCTTATAGCGTCCCTCATCGATCTCGATTGTGATCAGCTTGCCGCCGGTCTTGCTGAGCGCCCAGGCGATCCAAATCCCTGAATGTCCTGTGGATGTCCCGATCTCCAGCGCTCTCTTGTAATCATTCTTGATGATAAGATCGTAGAGGATCTTGCCATCGGTCGCTGGGACATTCATGTCTCTCCATGAATATCTGTGGTCGTCGAGAAATTTCCTGACTCTTTCATCAAGGTTTGGGTTATTTTGGGTCTGGGAAGATAATGCGAAAGCATTTTCAGCCAAGAAGAGAAGAGAGAGCAAACTGAAAAGCAGGATACAGAATTTAAGTTTTGGCGACATAGGAAAAGCCTCTCATTGAGATTGAAAAAACGGAAGAGAGTCGATGAGATAAACTGTCTTTCATAAAACCAATTTTCATTCTCATAAAATTAGTATTCACACATTTTTGACGAAAACATCTTCGTTTTCTTCCTTAATATCGAAACCAAGGTGGAGATCCTGCCTGGTGACAATGTGGGCTCTTGAGTCAGCCATCCTGAAATTCCACGAAGTCCCGCCAGGGAGATAACAGGTTTTCATTTCCTTGAATTTTCTGTTTGATTAATATTTTATTTTTTAAAGAAATCTGATCCATTGAGGGAGCTTCTGAGTCAGGGGGACACATGAAAAAGAAAAAAAGTGTAATTATCTTCTGATCAGCAAAAAAAATACCAGCCTGGCTGAAGCCTGAACAGATTTCTGCTTCCCTTTCAAAAGTCAAATAAAAACCTTTCTCCTGAAAAAACACAATCGGTGTTCATAAAAGCCTAAAATACGTATCTTGAGCGAACAGATAGAGATAAATCGACATCAAGGGATTTGCCTCAAGTTAGACCAAAAAAAAAGCCCGGTCATTGACCGGGCCAAGCGCAATTTCAGACTTTTAGCTCTTGTTTTCTGTCCTGGATGGCGCTACTGAATGAAAAAGAAGCTATCTCCTGAAAGGAGAAGCCTCTGGCTCTTTTTCAGAGAGCTTGACTACGCCGTAGATAATTACCGCACTGGCTGCAACAACAACGGCGATTCCGACCGGAGATAGAAAAAATTTGGCCAGGCCACCTGGCTTTGCCTTTGGCTTCGCCTCCTGTTCCTCTTCACCGGGTTTTAAAGCAAAGGAAACCTTCGCGGTCTCGTTGGCTCTGATTCCGATCAGATTGTTTAAGTTGAAATCTCCTTCCTCAGCACTCACTCCAACAAGATAAAGCCCTTCCTCAACATCTTCCACCTTGAAGATCCCCAGCTTATCGGATTTAGTGCTCTCATAACCTGTTCCAGTGGCGACATTTCGGAGTTTCACGACCGCACCTTCTATGGGTGTGGTTGCATCCTTTTGGTAGACGAATCCGATCATATTCCCCTTGCCGCTTTCCTCGGCTTTCAAATCATAAGCGGAATACAAGAAGATAAAAGAAACGATAAGAACGACCGTTAAAGATTTGGATCTGTATATTCCTTTCATACCCCCTCCTTGACGTTTGCAGTTTAAACAGACTCTAATTACTTGTCAGGATGTTGATGCAATTTTTACCACATTTCATTTTTCTCTCTATTGTTTATTCCGAGTTGGCCTTTCAAACGGACGATTCAGCACCATCCAATATCAGTTCAAAAAAAAGCTTTGAACCGAATGGCCGTAAAGTTCGAATCAGTTAAAACTCTGAGCCATCACGCTCGACACTTTTTACCAGAATGTCTGCACCCGAAGACTTCAAGATGAACCATTCCGGGCTGCGTGAATTCACCTTCCTGTTTCCTGATACGCTATCTTTAAAAGGCTGACTGAGCTATTCAAGGGAGTAACCATCAGGGTGTTCTTGCCGACATTTGATTTCAACAATAGCTTTAAGATAACCTCATCCTCATCATATCCCCCTATTTCTTTCGTCTCATCTATCAGATAATTTTCCCAGACAACGCGTCCGTTAAAAAAGATGGATATTAAAGGGAAAAAATCAGCCCCTCTTTCTCTTTCAAAATGCAGGTTTAAAAGAATTTCATTCCCATCCAAATTTAACGTCCGGGAAAGCATTCTTCCTTTTTCTATCCTGAGATTTTTTAGATCCATCACACTCGGTGTCAGCAGCTCCTTCATCTTTTCGTCCATCCTTTGAACATTCTCGTCTTCATTCAGCCGCTCATAGTTTCGCCGGATCCTTAACAGCACCTGCAGATTATCGGGTTCAACATCCAGAGCCCTTTGATAAAATTCGCCGGCATCATAGATGTAACCGGCTTTCTGAAAAGAATCTCCGACAAGCAGGAGAACCTCCACGTACTCCTTCTTCTTTTCTTCAGGGACAACCACAAAGCTCTGTTTAAGAAGGCGTCCAGCTCTTATGATATCCCTGTAGCGATTCTGCTTGAAATAAAGGAATGTCTGGAATGAAAGCAGCCCCAAATCATCAAAGCTTGCTCTCAATTCCTCCTTAATAAGACCCCGCCATTGAAGATAGGATTCCAATTCTCCTACAGAAGACACTTTATCTTCCAGAGCCAGGTACTCACGCAAATAGAACACAGCTTCCTTAAACTCCCTGTCCTCCTCCATGAGACATTTGGCCAGGCTCAGGCATACGGATTTCTTCAAGTTTTTAAATTCTTCAAGATCAACAAGGTTCTCCCCAGTCAGGTTCTGGTAAAATGTCAGTCTCTCAAGTGTCCTTAGACTCTCTTTATAATGTCTGGATGCCTCCTTCAACCGGTAATACTGGAACTCTCTCTCCCCTGAATTGAATTCATGTTTCGCTCTTTCAAATTCCAGAAACTCTGCCTTGGCCAAATACTTCTGTCTCTCCTCACAGGAGAGGTATCTGTAACCCAGGAACTGGGCATACATCTGGAAGATTGACGCATCTTCGGGAAGGATCCTTTCCATAACACCGTAGTCCTTTACGTTCATATCCCATATCTGCATTACAGCTTGAATCATCTGTTTATCTTTTCTTTCGAGTATTGTCTTTAATAGCCCTAAAGTAAAGTCTTTATCACTCTCCGAAAGCTCTGGCCAGAGAGACAGAAATATTTTTCCGACTTCATAGTAGATCTGGCTGTTATGGCCGCCAAGCAGTGCAGCTTTTTTATACTCTTCATAAGAGCGGCCTCTAAATGACGGATTGATATAGCCGAGGTAGAGCAATGACTGAGCTAAATTGAAATGGCAGAAGTAAGAGGCGGGGTTGATCCTTAATGAACGAGTGAAATTCTGGACAGACTTTCGAAGATAAGCCTCGCTGAGAGACTTGTCGTCAAGGTTTTCCACTCCTAATTCAAAATACGACTTGCCAAGCTCGTAAAAAACGAGATCATTGAATGGATAAAAAATTTTTGCGCCTGCCAACACCCTGATCTTCTTTTCAGCATTCTCAATCTTTTCTTCCGACCTGAGGTACAGATGAACATTCAGGTAAATACATATATTGATCACTCCAACCACCGCGATTGAAGCCAGCAAAAGCCATTTTTTCGAATTGGACATCTTTCCTCTGAAAAGATTATTATTTTCCGTTAATTCCCGGATGAATATTTCCGTATTCAGGGACTAATGTTAAAAATGTCCTAACTTGGACTTATATCCCACCCAAAATCACAATCGTTCATTATTTCAAGCTTTTTTCGCTTCGTTTATAAAAAGCAAGCACCACTGTCAAAGACAAAACTACAGTGAAGAGCACCATATTCGCCGGAATATGAAGATTAAAATCTGTGATGCTGTGGATCAAAATCGCCACAAGCCCGATCATGCCTCCCAGGGCCAGCCCCTTCACCTCAGGATGCCTTCTCACGCGCCAGATGAGAAATGAAGTCGTGATCAGAAAGACTATCCCGCCAAAAAGCATTGCCAGCCCGACGATTCCAATTTCTGATAAATACTCAAGGTAATCATTATGAGCATGAGAATACCGAGGGGATCCTCCGCTCTCATCATAGGCGGGGAAGATTGAAGCAAATGTTCCCAGGCCGGTTCCGAAAAGGGGATAATCCCCTATGATGGAGACGACCTTGCCCCATACAACCGGTCTGCCCGCATGGAGCAGGTCATCAAGCGCAAATCTTTCTATGACAGACTCCATCCCAACCAGAAGAGCGATTATGGTGATGACCAAAAAACTCACCTTGAGAAAATCCTTTATCCATTTCTGCCGTTCTCTCATCCTGCCAAAGTACAATATCGTCAACTCAAAAAAGAGGAAAAAAGTGAAAACGAGGAGAAAAATTCCCGAACGGGACTGAGAGAAGACGACTGCAACGGCCATAACGATTATGCCTGTGGTGAGAAGAAGGTTTGTGGAGAGCCCTTTTTCTGACAGCCGAAGGATCTTCTCTCTCCATCTCATCCCAGCCAGTGAAAAAAGGCCTATCCGGCCTATGATCAATCCGACGGCCAAAGGAATGATCATCTCCAGGTATCCGGAAAGATGGTTTCGGTTGACAAAAGTTCCGGTCACGACATCCAGATAATGGACTTTTTTCAAGAACAACAGCCTGGGATTTTTATTGTACATCTCATACATTCCGTAGAATGCCTCAAAAAAACCCATGATCACCAGGACATAAACGATCCTCATGATCTGCTGCCGCCGGGTAACAGTCTTCACGATCAAATACCCAAGAAGGAAGTAGGTGAGAAGTTCTAATCCCCCTCGGAGTGTGTGCGAAGGTATCAGAGATAAGCTCATGAATTTGACCTTAGCAAAATCAGGGTTGAACAGATTCTGGAATGAATATGCGTTTGGGGAAACAACCTTGACTAAAAATTGAGGAAACGGGATGAGCTGAATAAATATGAAAACAAAGAGGCCCAAGAATAAGTATCTGGGCCACTTCAGCGAAAGGGATAGGAGCTCGTTGTTCTGGGGCTTCTCTCTCATCAGTATATAAGCCGTCAGCATCACCAGCACTAAAACCTGAATCACCAATATCGACCACTCATACACTGATGCCGCAGGCAACGGACTGAATATAATGATCGCCAGGATGCCATACTCGATTATCTTCTTGTACGCTCTATCCCTTTTTTGGAGAGCCTGAGCTTGTTTGTCCGGATCTTCTTTTAGCGCGTGACCTCGGCTCTTCATCTTTATGTCTATGACAGATAAAGGATTAATGGTTCTTTCACACGATAAAAACCTGAATCGACCGGCCCGCCAGTTAGTCAAGGGGACATGTTCTCTGCAGCTGCTGGACTCTAATTATAAACATCGATGGCTTAGTCAGATCTAAGCTAATGAAAACATTCAAACCTTGCTCTTATGGAACGGAATCCTCAACGCCAGTCTTTTCTCTTCCTTTGAAGGTTTGAGCGCTTCCGGCCAATAAGGAATCTCCTTGCCCTCCAGCACAGCCCTGGGATTATCCTTGACCAAGGACATCGCTTCTCCTTTCCCTAATATCTCCTCTGCTCTCTTTTTTGCCTCTAAAAGCCGGGGAGCTAAAGACCGCTGGTTATGTCCATCGCTGGCAATGAAATGAACCAAATGCAATTCCAGAAAAAGAAACACCGCTTGTTCGACTTTCCTTCCATAGATCCCGGAAAAACTTCCGCTGTTAGCCTGCACCAGGCTTCCCAGCTGGACCAATTCATAGAGGAATGAGGGGTGGCTGGCAAACACCGAGTTTCTCTCTGGATGGGCAATGATCGGTGTGATTCCCTCGCTCATCAATTCGAAGAAAAGCTCTTTCACCCCTGAGAAAACGTGGTTGGATGGAAACTCGACAAACATATAGTGATGATGGTTTATGACAAGAAAGTCACGATTTTTCCTTATCTCATCTATTAAATTATGGGCGATATACACTTCTGCTCCTCTTAATATCTTCACATGGATATTTCGTGTTTCAAGAGTCCTGGTGAGCAACCGTCGCTTCTCCTCGATTTCGCCCAAATCTTCAACCACAAAATCTTCACGGAAGAGATGAGGAGTAGCCACGATCCTTTCAATTCCCTCGGCCTCTGCGATCTTTGCCATTTCAACTGCCTCCTCCAGACTCCGGGCGCCATCATCGAGACCGGGGAGAATATGACAGTGAAGGTCAATCATCAGACTAGCTCAAGGACAGAGCATGCGAATTAAATTTCTCTGTACAAATCAGGAGCTCGATCGTCATCTCATTTATTCTTCCTTCTCTTCTTCTCCATAATACTGGTAACCCTGACGGTAATAGTGGTAATAAGGGGAATAATATTCTCTTTCTTTAAGCTTCACTTCGTTGAAAAGCACTCCGATTATCTTTGCATTGGCTCGTTTGAGCTCTTCCACGCCCCTTAAGAAAGGCATGCGAGTTGTTTTCCCGGCTTTGATAATGAACACCATACAGTCTGAGAGTGAAGAAACGATAAGAGCATCAACCACAGCCAGTATCGGAGGAGTGTCGAGGAGGATGACATCATATTTTTTCTTTATATCACTCAATAACTTCTTCATACTTTCCGAATTCAGGAGCTCTGCTGGGTTGGGAGGAATAGGTCCGCTGGGAATCAGTGAGATATTTTTGATCGCAGTCTTGAGAATGGCATCTTTAATCGTCACCTTTCCAGTCAGGTAAGCGCTTAATCCAACACTATTTTTTACTTTAAATAATCGATGAAGGCGGGGCTTCCTTAGATCCGCATCAATGATGAGCACTTTCTTCTCAAGCTGAGAAAAAGAAATAGCCATGTTGGTGACAGTAGCTGTTTTTCCTTCCTGAGGCAGAGAGCTGGAAAAAACAATCATTTGAGGAGGAGCACCAGCATGAGAAAGCAAAATAGAGGTTCTCACTGTCCTGTAATCCTCGGATACAGGAAGCTTGGGATGAATCTCATTGACAAACTCAATCTCTTTTATATCCGGCAAGTTCTTTTCCTCTCCTGGGTTTTCCTTTTGCTCCGAATATTTGTACTTTGAATAGAGCCCGTACCTTTTTCTTCTCTTTATGCCCCCTGGAGGAAGATAAGGTATCACTCCCAAGGAGGGAAGCCCTGTCAGCTTCTCGACATCCTCGGGCCCTTTGACAGTGTTATCCAGATATTCAAGGATAAAACAGAGACCGCCGCCTCCCAATATCCCGATCAGGAGAGACAGAAGAAGATTCCTCTTCTTCTTCGGAGTAACAGGATTTTGAGGGACTTCTCCCTTATCGATGATACTGATATTGCTTGTCTTGAGTCCTCCCAGCCTCGCTGATACAAGAGTCTCATTCTGTCTTTCCACGAGGGAATTGAGGAGCTTGCGTTTATTCTCGACTTCGATTTTCAAGCTGTTGTAGAGAATGGCATTTGAGTTCATCGTGATCACTTCAGCTCGCTGCTTCTCGAGCAACTCCCGCAGAGAAGACTCCTTTTTTAGCTCTGAACGATACTCAGACTCGGCCAGGTCAACGGCCTTTTTGATCTCGCTCTTAAGCTCCTCCCTCATGCTCTCCAATTTCGCAACGAGCCTGATCATCTCCGGATAACTGGATTTAAAGACTTTGCTCTTCTCCTCATACTCATTTTTCATTCGGGTGTATTCTGTCTGAAGACTCTGAATCAAAGGATTGTTCACAAACTGAGGTAAAGAGTCGACATTGAGGTTCTTCAACTCTCGATAAGCTGATTCTTTCCTGATCCGTTCGATCTGGGCCTGGGTAAAGGCCGCGTTTAAATCAGCAAATTTGCTGACAACCGTGCTCTCAGTATCTGTCAAAAAGTATATTTCTTTCTCCCGGCCGTATCTCTGAAGCTCTCTCTCCTTCGTCGCCAACTCTTGCCCAAGATTGGCGATCTGTTCACTCAGAAAATCAGAAGCCTGTTGAGTTGTCTCGTATCTTTTTTCAATGGAAAAATCAATGAATTCTTCAGCCAGGGTATTCACGATGGCCGCAGCCAATACAGGAGAGGAAGAGGAATAGCTGACTTCGACCAATTTTGTCGTCCGCACGGCCGATACGTCGATCCCATTTCGGATGGTCTCCGCTATTTCTGAGTAGGGATTGGAGAGAACCTGAGTCATCGATTCTCCTGTATCCGATTTCTTTCTGGGAATAAGCCATCTCAGGCTGAGCATTTGCTTGGCTGCTGTTATAAGGCTCTTTTTCTTCTTCTTATCAGCACTGAATTCGGGTCGCGAGAGGAGACTCATCTTTCTGGCTATTCTTTCTGCCAACGATTTGCTCTTGAGGAGCTTGAGACTGGTGTTAAAAGACCTTAAATCTTCCAGACTCCGGTTGTAGCCGAGTTCGTCTTCTATGCTCAAAATCTTCGAGCCCTCTCCCTCTATGAGGATAGTCGCGGTTGATTTATATTTGGGAGTGGCAAGAAAAGAAAAAATCCCGGTGAAAAGGACGAGAGCTGCTGTGAGTGTGATGAGCACCCACTTTCTTTTTATGATTATCCTCCAGTATTCTATCAACTCCATTTCATCCTCTTTATACTTTGCCTGGTTCATTTTCTTTCCCCTTGATATTTATCTAAGCGATACTTCTTTTGTATTATTTTACCGTTTTTTTCTGATCCATCGGTCCTTGACTAAAAAATGGCCTCAGGCACATAAACAATATCATTTTCTTTCAATCGAATATCCTTATTCTTCCCTTTCATGATATTCCTGACATTGACTTTTATCTGATGTTCTTTTCCATCTTTGTCGATCCTCTTGATAAGCACGCTACTTTTTGAAGCTCGCTCAGAAAAACCTCCCGCCTGAGCAATAGCCTGAAGAAGGGTAGGGATGTTTGACCTTTTGATCTCCAGGGCCCCCGGCTTATTCACCTGACCAAAGACATAAACAAAAACGGTTTTATCCACCGGAATACTGACGATATCATTCGGCTCAAGAGGAATATTCAGCGCAGTATCTCCCTTTAAAATCAAATCATCGATAGAGATTCTGATAGATTTGCCCGTGTCACCTTCAAGCTGCCGAATGACCAAGATTTCATCCCCGGCCTCATTTGTCAGCCCTCCAGCCTGGGATATGATCTGAAGCAGTGTGGGACGGCCGAGAAGCTCGTAGGGACCGGGATGCTCAACCGCCCCGAGCAAGAAGACTCTCTTGCTCTGGTACTCCTTGATAAAAACCGTCACCTGCGGATTCTGAAGATACTTCTCCTCCAGGAGCTGGCTCAATCTTTTCTCGAGCTCGGCCTTGGTTAAACCTTCGACAGCAACCTCACCCAGCAAAGGCAGCGATATTTTTCCCTCTTCAGAGACACGAACGGTCTTGTTCAGATCCTCCAGCCCGAATACGCTGATATCCAGGAGGTCTTTCGGACCTATTTTATACTCATTCGCAGACCTATCCTGACCCCCTAAGGAGCACAAAAATAAAAACAATAAGACTGTGGAAACAAATCCCTTTCCCTTCATCGTTGAGAACTCCTTGCTCATTTTTTGCAGGGGATTATATTTTTGATTTATTATTACACTTTACTGCTTTTTTAAATTCTCGGTCTTGTCTTTTTTTCCCTTTGCGCCGATTGCTCAGCCTGATATCGCTGTAATTGCAAAAGGTATAGGACTTTTTATGAATAATCCGGCTTAATTCATTTCTCCTTTAGGAAAAAAACTTGAAACTCAATTTTCCTTGGAGATAATTGAACACCCTCAGTCAAAATTCATAAGTCACGTATCCGCCGATAAACATCCGCTTCCGGTTCTCCCAGAAATAATTCGAATCTCTCTCCCAGAAGCTCACCGCCATCCCCAGTCCTATGTCTTTGATGATCCTGAAAACGAGACCTGTCGAATGAACCCGATAGATGTCCTCTCTCGTTATCTCTTCATAGCTTCCATCCGGCATACGAACTGACATCGGTTCAGGATAATGGGCTTCTCCGTAGCTCAAGCTATAGTCCACTCGGATAAACCTCATAACATAAAGGGATATGCCGGCACCGTATCTGTCTTCGTTGAAGAAAATATTGTTCGTCCAATAGGAAAAATGGCAGTCCCGGTCGTAGTTAAGCCGGACAGCCAGCCGCCAGAACCTGAAATCAAGACCGGTGTTGCCGACCAGACCTGAAAAGCCTGTTCTTCCTCCTGTTTTTGGGAAAAGCCGTTTGTAACCCAGGGATAGAGTCCCTCTCACTCTGCCCAGAAGCGGAAATCTCATCCCGGTATAAACCTGGTAGGAGGAGGAGTCCCGCCAGCTGGACTGAGCGTGTTCAAACTCATACTCCGTGTACCCTGCTTTGATGAAAAAGAAACTCTCGGAAAAGACTTTGTAATAGAATTCAAAATATCCGCTTTTCTCTCTGCGGTTTAAAGCGCGGGCGAGATAAATCTCTTCACCGGGAAGCGTAATGTCCTCATAGCTGATCTTTCTGATTGCCCCGGAAAGACCAAATGATGTTTGGCGGGCGGTCTCATAAAAAAAACGGCCCGTGTAGCTTTTCATCCGCTCGTTGGCCCGAACATCAAACTCACTCGTCGCCCTTCTTCTTCTGTTGCTGTTGAGATATCCTCCTGAAATGACAAATCGGTTGAGAAAAAGGTATTTGAACTCGGGGGAGAGCGTATTATTCAGCCTTCTCTCTCTCTTCTGTTCGAAATAAAACACATATTCCGGATTCTCTCTGAGAGAAAGAAGTAAACGATTGCGGAAGATAAAATAAATACTGACTCCCGGAGACAAAGTCCCGGTGAAATCCGAGGCCTGTTCATCCCCTTCCCTCTGAAAATAGACATTATCATCGTAGCCAATGTCCTTGAGATGAAAGGTGGGAAAAATCCAGAATGGCCCGAACTTGAACTTCCTTAGCTTTGAAACCTGTTCCAGCGTGGATAGGAACGATTGATAACTCTGTCCGAAAGCGGAAGTAGAAAATTGAGCAATCAACAGAAAAAGCAGAAAAAGGGCGCATCGCTTGAGGAGAGGAATCCTCATCTCCATGAAATAAAGGATAAGTCGGGGACAGTTCCCTATGTATTGATTAAAATCTATGAATAAAAAGCTTTTTCTTTGCTGACAATATCATCAAACAGGCTACCGCCGTTGAAGAAATTTGAGCATACAGATTCGGTCGTATTTTTCCTCCTCCTCCACCATTTTTTCTAAGTCAACCTCTTACTTTACATGTCATTTTCCATACCAAGGGAGAAAAATATGGGTGGTGGAATTCGCCCCGGTGATACAATCGACCTGCTTGGATCGATCGGATTTTACAAGGGATATGCCTTTTCTGCTGATCAGGTATCTCATCAATGACTCAGTCCCTCACTCCTGAACTCAAGCGGAAGCGACTCAGTTTTCCACAGATCATTGTCACCCCCTCAGGATTCTTCTCCCATTTATAAATATAGCATTTCATTGAATCTGAGTTTCTTATCTCAGTGGAAAGCTATCATATATTATGTAGAGAAAAAGCATTTGTCAATTTTTTTTTGGAGCCGTTCCATGAAAGGAATTCTGATTGGATGTAAATTTTCAATCTGAAAAAAATTGTTGCGGCTTATTTGGATGATTCCGTCCCAAAAAAACATGGTCTGAAGTTTCCCTTCAGGATGAAATCGATTGAAAAGCTGATAACCTCTTTTTTGAATTTACATCTTGACATTATATATAACAATTGTTATATTACATGCGTTATATTCAATTCAAACAATCATCGCAGGAGAAGATACCCATGTCGCCGCCAAAAACAAAATTCACTAAAGAAAAAATATACGAGGCCGCCTTTGCCATCCTGAAGAAAAAGGGATGGGCTCAAGTCTCAGCCCGCAGCATCGCCAAAGCGCTCGAAGCCTCAACTATGCCCATCTATTCAACCGTGGAGTCTATGGAAGAAGTCGAAAAAGAGCTGAAAGCACGCACCATTAAAACCATGCACGAATTCCAGCTCGGTCAATACACCGATAATCCCTTTCTCAACTCGGCCCTGGGCTACATTCTCTTCGCCCGGAACCTCCCCCATCTCTTCAGGTTCCTCTACTTCGAGCGGCCCGAGCCTGTCTCGGGACAGGAGCTGAAAGAGTTGAAAAAGAGGCTTCCCAAGGAACTGCGTGAGCTTGCCGTCGACTATTTCAGGCAAAAAGCGCCCTGCGATTTAAACGAAGTCACTCTTTACAACTGGATCTTCACTCATGGACTGGCTGCCCTCCTCTACAGCGGCGTTCTCACCAACCTCACCGACGACGAGATCATCACCATGCTCGAGAATTCGGGGAAGGCCTTCTTCAAACTGGAAAACTTGAATAAAAAAGGCCCCAAAAATAAATAAGTCAGGAGACTCCAATGAAGCTCAAAAAAATCTTCCGCATCATCGGTCAATGGATCGCACTCTCCGCAATCATGCTCCTCCTCTGGATGATCACCATGGGGATCATGACCTCATTGTTCATGGGGGATACGGGCTCATCATCTGAAGCCTCAGCGGGTGTTCTGCTGGGCATGGCTGCTGTCTGCCTCATCAACACCGCTGTGATCATGTACCTCATTTTTCGCTCCCGCTGGCACGGGATCAAACTGGTCGTTTTCGTGGCACTCGTGCATTATATCGTCCAATTTTTCATGGGCGAAGTCGAAGCGATCTTTTTTCGAGCAAGCTTGAAGATCCCCATCAAACTTGTCTATGCCCAGCTTGCCAGCGGGGCGGTCTTCGCCTTTCTCTTTGCCCTTATTGCCGTGCTCATCCTGGGAAGAATGAAACCAGCAAAAGAAACGTCAGAAGATCCAAACCTTCGGCTCATCATGCCCAAAGGTGAATTTATCCTTAAATTTCTCATTCTCAGCATCATCGTCTACCCGCTGTTGTATTTCCTGTTCGGCTATTTCGTGGCCTGGCAGTTTCCGGCTGTCCGGGAATTCTACTCCGGCTCGACCGCCCATGCACCGTTCTTTCCATTCATGCGAACTCAGCTCGCCACCAATTCAACCCTGGTCTTCTGGCAGATGGCACGCGGTGCGGTCTGGGTCCTGGTCGCGCTTCCGGTCATCCGGATGTTGAAAGGCACGGCCAGGGAGGCTGCGGTTACACTGGGCTTTATCTTTGCTCTGGTCATGAACTCCCAGCACATCCCGCCGAATCCCTACATGCCGGGGATTGTTCGCCTCGCCCACTTCATCGAAACCGCCAGCTCCAATTTTCTGTGGGGGATGCTCATCGTCTGGCTGCTCCATCGCAGGCACGTATCGATTCCAGACCTTATCCGGAAACAGACGAAGCAAGCATCTCTAAAGCCAGCACAACAGGAAAAAACCTGAAATCCTAGGTTTTTTGTCAGAAGGGATTGACAATCTTAAAAGCTTGCTCCGCAGGCAGGAAAGTGGAATATCTCCAGAGGAAGGCTGAAGAAACTCCCCCTTCTTTTTATTCGCCCTGGTTTGTGTGGAAAGAATAAACCAAAAAATCAGGCGATGCCCAGTTTGTACTTCAAGGCATTCAGGGTATTTCTCATCAGCATGGTGATGGTCATCGGGCCTACACCGCCCGGCACCGGCGTGATCCAGCCCGCGATCTCCTTGGCGGCCTCAAAATCCACATCGCCCTTGAGGATAGCCACTTCCTTGCCGGTCTTCTCGCTTATCTTGGTCCCGACCCTGTTGACACCCACATCGATCACACAGGCCCCGGTCTTGATCCACTCGGGCTTGACCAGGCCCGGAACACCAGCCGCCACGATCAAGATGTCCGCCCGCTTACAGTGGGAGGCCATGTCCCTGGTGCGGGTGTGAACCACGGTCACGGTCGCGTTGGCGCCTTCGGCCTTCTGGAGCAGCATGATGGCGATGGGCTTGCCGACGATATTCGACCGGCCGACAACAACGGCCTCTGCGCCTTCGATCTTCACCCCGGCGCGCTTGATCAACTCATGAATTCCAGCCGGAGTGGGTGGCGCGAACCTGACCCCGGAGCCGCCGATCACCAGCCGGCCCGTATTCACCGGGTGGAAACCGTCTACGTCCTTATCCGGGTCGATGGCGTTGATGACCTTTTTCTCGTCTATATGCCCGGGCAGCGGCAGCTGGACAAGAATGCCATGGATGGTCTTGTCTTTATTGTATTTTTTCACCAGGGATAAAAGATCGTCCTCGGAAATGGTCTCCGGCCTGTTGACCTGAACCTCCTTGAAGCCCAGGCTGTTGGCTGTTTTTATCTTGGCCGTGACATAGGAGACCGAAGCGGGATCCTCTCCGACCAGAATGGTCACCAGACCGGGAACCATACCGTGTTCCTCTTTTATCCGGTCAACTTCCGCCTTTATCTCTGAAAGGATCTCCTCCCTGAGCTCTTTCCCTTTGATGATCTTTGCCGTCATTTCATGCTCCCTTTTTCGGTGCGGATATTCCGCTTATACACAGATCTTGATCTATAGAATCAAGCGAATTTTCTCTCCATCGGATGCACAGCATAGCCATGCCCCTCTGCGCGCCCTTCCAGCATCACCATCTTTCGAACCTGCTCGCAGTGTGAATACCACAAAAAACACCTGATTTCAAATTCTTTTCTCCCACATGTTTACAATAATCTCGATTCTCTTCAAGATAGTGTGGGTAAAACACACGGGAAGGGAAGGAGCGACCTTGAAGATTTAGCCTTCACGAGCCGTCCACCGAGGGAAGCCGATGAAATCGGCCGCCGAGTATGTTTG
>Ga0209427_10005412_pt1 | contig 14646 bp, 8 predicted proteins | sample DeeMarSWOR136_30_FD_187465 | JGI IMG/M metagenome (GOLD analysis project Ga0209427, IMG submission 187465) | Marine sediment microbial communities from White Oak River estuary, North Carolina - WOR-1-36_30 (SPAdes) (version 2) | ecosystem: Environmental > Aquatic > Marine > Intertidal zone >...
TGGACTCCTCCTCGGCGAAAAGGATAGATTGAGACATTGCAAAAGAGGCGGCACCAAGGCCGGCGGCTTTTAGAAAATCACGGCGATTCATATAAGCCTCCTTTCAAGAGAGTTTTGAAAGCATAATTTCTAATGCCGACATTTTACATAATTTTCGTTTATAACTCAACATCTAAAACAAAAGGCACAACCTAACACCGGCTGTGCCTCTTGCCTTATAATAATCACCCTCAATGATATTAATTCAAGATTTTCTTAAAAAAAGCTTCACTTATATATATTGATTGTATGGTCAGGTCAATATACTTTTCCCGGTCACCTCATCTACCAAATCAATCTCTTCGAATCGGCAAAAATGCTGGAGTTCTCTGGTAATGTCTCCATAGCAGGTCTGGCGGTGCAGCCCATGCGACCAGTTTTTCCATAAGTTTGTCACATCGCCGTCCACTCTGACCGTGATCTTGGTACGACAGCCCCTGTCGTGCTTGAGAGCGACAGGAGTGTCTACAATTTCACCCATAAAGTACAAGATGAGGTCAGTACCAATAAGCTCGGCCTGTGTTACTCTTTGGCCGATTCGCATTTCAACCTGTGGGACAACGCCCTGCCGGCGCTCCATAACGGTGCGTAACTTGTACGGAGCGGCCGGTCCGCCCGGGCCATCCATTTTCGTCGTGCCCATGCAGTGGGCAAGTATTATGCTGTTGTTTGATTCATCCACCGTAGGATCGCTGATAAAGCCGGGTCTTCCCACCAAACCCTGGAAAATAATGTGCGTCATGGCGGAACGCAGGTCCGATTCGCAAATACCGCCCAGGCCCATATTATTCAATCTGGAAAAACCTATGCAGGGATAGGCATAAGACTGGCAGAGCGGACGGAACATACTACCGTAACAATCAACAGTCATAACAGTCGCATCTTCCTCATCCAGCAACTTTTCAAGAGCCAGCGCCATTTTACAGGATTTGAATATGTCTTCTCTGGAAGGTTCCACGACCTTCTCGGCGCCTTTGATCCACCTTCGCGTCTCGGCTTCGGCCTTGTTATTATCAATGGCCTTATAGGTATCGACGACACGCTGGAGGTCAATTTTTATAATCTCAGTTCCAAACTTATCTTTCACACTGTTCGCATACGCATCAAACGACCTCGTGGTGACGTTGAGTATCTTGGCCTCTCTTAAATGGTGGATCGCTCGGAAAGGCCTTATCGCGGCGGCCAGTTGAGCATAATCCTTTGTGAGCATACAATCCATTTTGGCCCCTTCAGGCTGCTTGCGCAGCGAGCCAAATCCGGTCCATCCATGCCCGGAATATGGTACGGCAAAAATCATCGTGGGCTTCTGTGCTTTCAGGACTTCCTGGACAACACCGCCCGTTCGCATTGTAAGATGTATTATCAGGATGCCGTCAACATCCTGCAATTTATCCTTGAATGGTGCCACCTGTGCCGGTGAGCCGACCAATTTATTTACCACGAATTCGACATCGGACAACTCATCTAATTTCGCGAATTCCGATTCGTAAAACCGGACCTCCTTTTTCAAGTCAATATTGGGCTTGGGCCAATAGTCACTGGAGGGTGTACCCATATATATCCTTGCGACTTTCACCTTTGACCTTCTACAACCCGGGCTTATAAGTTTTGTCGTCATTGGTTCGGGCGCAGCCGCCTGCTGCTGACAGCCGATACCGGCAAGACACAATGCACATCCCCCTGCTGTTAACTGAATGAACTCTCTACGATTCATTTCCTTTTCCATCGAAATCTCCTTAATCCGGCTATTATTATTTGTTAATTCTGCGGTGCTTATACTTTCGAACTGCGCTGTTCGAAAGATTTCAAATCTTTGAAAGACGTGCGTATTTTAACATCAGAGATTTTGTGCGTCCAGAGCTAAATTTGACCTCGACGATGCTGTTCTCACCCATATCAACGAAGTTTTTGACGATTCCACGGCCGAATGTTTTGTGGAGAACGATTTGGCCCTTTTTGAATTTATATTCGGGAATTTCTGCAAAGTCAGTATCATCATCAAAATCTTCCTCCTCTTCAGTCTGCTCGGTAACCGTGGGGCCGAGCTCATAGAGAAACTGCGAAGGTATCGTTCGCAACTGCTGGCCTCGTATTGTTCGATACTGGGCGTGACTTATATGAAGCCGGCTTTTGGCACGCGTAATACCAACGAAAAAAAGCCTGCGTTCCTCTTCAAGCTCCTGCCGGTCTTCGTGAGCGTTACTTCTCTCGTGGGGCAATAAGCCATGTTCGACGCCGACAATAAAGACGTTATCAAACTCAAGTCCTTTCGCGGCGTGCAGCGTCATCAGAGCAACACTGCCACTGGAAGAATCATAGGCATCGGCATCGCTGAAGAGCGCGATTTGCTGGAGATAATCGAGCAGCGAGGGTTCCTCTGTGAGCTGGTCGTACTGAGAGGCGGCATTTATAAGCTCGTTGATATTTTCGAGAGCGTCTTCGCCCTTATCTCCTTCATCTTTCAGCGATTTTTCAAGGCCCGATTCGATAAGAATGCGCTGAGCAAGAGGTGCGACCTGGCCTTCGATATCCTTCTTGAACTGTCCCAGCATATTAACAAACACGGCCAGCTTTGCCTGTGCAGCTTTAGAAAGAGTATCAATATCCTTTGCTTTCTTGAGGGCCTCGAAGAAGGAAATATTATTTCCAACGGCATAGACGCGGACCCTGTCGATTGTGGTCTTTCCTATGCCGCGGGTGGGTGTATTGATTATGCGTAACAGCGCAATTTCATCTTCAGGATTAACGAGGACTTTCAAGTAGGCGAGCAGGTCGCGGATTTCCTTTCTTCTGTAGAATTCCACCCCCCGAACGACCTGGTACATTATCTTATTACTGATAAACGCCTCTTCGAGCGCCCTGCTTTGGGCGTTAACACGATAGAAAACGGCAATATCATTCAGAGAGGTACCCTGTTCGGTCAGTTGTTTTATCCGCTCAACAACACCCTGGGCCTCACCTTCTTCATCCTCATAAATAGTGACGACAATACCTTCGCTGGCGGGTCTTGTGGGTATGAGTGTTTTCTGCTTGCGGTTATGGTTATTAGCAATCAATTTGTCCGCGACCTCAAGGATATTGGGCGTGCTTCGGAAATTCTCTTCGAGCTTGACTATGGTGGCATCCGGCCAGTCTTTTTCAAAGGTCAATATATTGCGGATGTCGGCGCCTCGCCAGCGATAAATGGACTGGTCCGGGTCACCGGTTGCGCAAATATTATTATGCTCGGAAACAAGGGCCTTGGCGATTATATACTGGGCGTAATTGGTATCCTGATATTCATCGATAAGCAGGAACTTGAAACGATTTGAAAGCTCCGAGCATACATCGGGAAAGTCCCGGAGCAAAAAAGCGGTTTTAACCAGCAGGTCATCGAAATCCTGGGCGTTGTGCTCGGCCAGAATGTGCTGGTATCGGTCGTAAATACGCGCTAAATTTTTAGTAAAATAATCGTCAGCCTGTGCTTTGAATGCGTCGACATCTATCAGATTGTTTTTGAGACGGGTCGAAATTGCATCGAGCATTCTGGCAGGCGGAAAATTTGTCGTATCAAGCTCACAATCCTTTACGGCCTGCTTGATACACCTGGCCTGGTCGGCATGGTCATAGATACTAAAATTGGGATTTATGCCGGCCCTGTCCGCATATCGACGGAGGATTCTAACGCACAGAGAATGAAAAGTGCTGATATGCGAACCCGGGACAGTATCCAGCGAGCTCGTTCTTTGACGCATCTCCTCGGCAGCCTTGTTCGTAAAAGTTATCGCGCAAATATTATACGGGCTTATGCCGGAATCAATCAATGACGCGATTCGATATGTGATGACGGCTGTTTTTCCGCTTCCCGGGCCGGCGATGACGAGTAAGGGACCTTCTACGTGAAAGACTGCTTGTTTCTGGGAAGGGGTCAGTGGAATTTTGAATTTTGAACTTTGACTTTTCAATTCTTACTCTGTAAAGTCAGCAGCCTCGGCGGTCAACACTAAAAAGTTTTATTTTAAAAGAGGATATCAGTCTTTTTGTTGCTGTTCCTGTTTGAGCAATTGCTCTTCCTGCTGTATCAATTTCTTGTAGAGGTCGGGCCTTTCAATTTTTATGCGCCCGAGCAGATTCCGTCTTAAGTTAGGAGGATACTGCCAGTCATCCAGAAAGTCGCGAAGCGCAAGGTACCTCATCTGCGGGAATTCTAACAGTTTGACTCTGGGAACATCAGGAAATTTTCCCACATAAATCTTATAAGCCTCCTCCGCCCATTTTTCTCTGCCGAATGCCTCGTCGTCATCATGGACCGCATATCTAAAGTATGCTTCCCTCAAAAGCATTAGAATCATTTCTCTTGCATTGAATATTCCGATACTTTTGATCTCTTCTCCAAGCCTTTTTTGTACATAAACAACAAGCGGGTCTTCAAAGTCTTTTATATCCGGATAGCCCCGTCTCAATTGCTCATAAATTTTCTTTGCCTGGCGTCGATGTGGGTCTTCATCGTATGAGCCCGCCTGATAAAAAGAAAATACCGCATTTTTCAGCATATTTCGGTAACCGTTCCGCATGGCTTCGTAGGTGGTTTCCTTCAGTACTTTGTATTTTTCGAGGACCGCCAACATGGCCTGGTTGTAGGGCTCAAACATTCTCAAATCGGGACGCAGAAATATGTCCTGGGTCATCATTAATTGATTTCCGTTTGCAGCCTGGGGTGCATCTTCAGTTCTTTTGGGCATTGGGACGTCATAAATAAATACTTTTCCGTATCGGAAGAGGTTATGTAAACTGTGGACCACGATGCGGTCGGTGTTCGTCTCATCAGGGGAATATTCTCCTTTTCCGGCCATCTGAAGGCCCTTTACAGCCCAGTAAATGGCATGCGTATCCGGGTGTCGCCAGTCAAGGGGCAGACGACTGTTGGGATCATCCCAGTCGGCAACAGGTCCGTAGGTTTGATTCAACTCGAGCATCAGGACAGGATCAAGTTTCCAGGTATTACGCAGTTGGTATGCCTTTGCAAAAATATCAAACTTTTGAAGGCCTTTCTTGCCTCTAAAATCATCTATCACTTGGAAGGCCCCGGGTTCAAACCTGCCGGGATTCCTTCTTAAAGACAAATAATTACCGGCAAAGCTGTCATCATCGGAAAATGTTCTGTCAGCGGATTTGAGGGCATTAATTAACGGCTGCACATCCTCATCTTTAACAATTTCCGACCATTCGGTCGGCGCTTCGGCAAGAGCTTCGAAATACTGATTATCCCGGCTTCCGGCCAGCGGCTCCATAGATAAAGCCAGTTGGAGCTTGTAATATCTGTGCGCATCATCCGATATGCCGCCAATTTTGTGCTGGAACGTTCTTGCAAGCTCACGATAAAGCAGGATGCTTCTCGGGTTTTTCTCAATGCCCTTGTCGCGAAGGAGCTCGTAGCCGTTTTTGACCCACCGCCAGCGTTGGTCCGGACGGGTTTCAGGTATCGTAACGGAAATATTATAAGCCATGTTCCACGCCTGGAATTCCCATACTGTTGCGAAACGAGGCTGAAGGATGGTTATCCACTCTGCAAGCTGCTTTGCATCGAAGAATTGCCCCTGCTCTTTTAGTTTGTCTGCGCGTATCCACAGGACATCTACAAGCAGACCGCGAAAGGCTCCGGTTGCCACGGTTGCAAAAGCAAGGGATGGAGGAACATTTTCAGGCTTATCGAGTATCAGGCCCATATCCTCGCGCTCGGTGTTTATGAAATCAAGCTGCGCACCGGCGGCAATAAACAAGGCAGCCGCAAGGACAATACATACAAACCAGATTACTTTATCACGTAAACGCATTTCTCAAAACTCGATACTTGATTCTAAAAACCCGATACTTTATCCCTTCCTTCCATGGAACATCGAGCAAAGAGTATCTTTAGATTATAATTTTTGCAATTTCTCTGAACCTGAAAATAAGCAGTGCAAGCAACAACAATAAAAGCGATTTTACAAAAATCATAAGGCCGGCTACTTTAGCCAGTAAAGACCAGCTAAATAATCTTCCGGGGACCAGGTATTTCGCCGGGCTGTACTTGTCAAACTGCGGCAGGAGCGAAATGATCGGCCTGACGGTGTAATGATAGAACCAGCTTAAGTTTTCGCCAAGATAGTCAAAGGACTCTAAACAAAAAGCGCTGAAAATTGCCGTAACAAGAACGCAAAGAGAAAGCAATATGGCAACAGGAAAAGAGAGAAAAGTCGAGGCTAACAGGCTTAAAGAAGCAAGGAAAATCAAACGAATCAATATTAAAAGAACAACCCTTATAAAATTGACGCCGAACGTATCGGCCTTGTAAAGAACTTCCAGACCGTCGGGAGGGAACATAACCGTCGTATTGTTTAGCGTAACATTGAGAAACTTGATGGACAGGTAGCCGTCATCAGCGATTAAATTTGAAGAAAACTCCAGCTCGCGAAAAGTTCGAACGGGGTCCTTGCGCGGAAAATAGCTAACTTCAGGGGGAACCTGCCGGCTATCACCGACTTCCCACATGCTATAAACCTGCGAATCAGACGGACTCATAGAAACATCGTATTTGTACCTTATAAACAATGTCTCGTCTGGGCCGAGAACTTTAACGTTATTAAATTCCCAAACCAACTGCTCACCAACTACAGCAGCCCGTTTCTCAAGCTGTTTGCGTTTCGTAAGTTCGTCTATGAATTTACTACGCCGGACGTCAGGAGGCAGTTGGCCGTCTCTTTTACGCTTCTCGTAAGCATCAAGTACCTCTTTGGTGACGTCGACTTCGGGAGGTACTAAGGCGGCGCGGGCGGTGAAAAACTCGTTGTTGATCTGGTTAAGATCGGCTTCGAGTTTAAGAACATCCGTTTTGAGTTTGAAAAGGTAGGCACTGCCCTGAAGAAGCTTGGCTTCAAGCGCCTCGGAATAACTTGCTCCGACCCTGGAAAGCTCGGCATCGAGCGCCTGGGAATATCGAGACTTGAGCCTGGAAAGTTCGGACTCAGTCACTTTGAGATATTTCGGCGTGTAAACGGTAATTAAATATATTATTGATGAAAAGAGGGCGAGAAGGGCCGTATTCAATAATACTACCCCAAGCAATTTTCCGAAAAGAAGCTGATAGCGGCGAATGGGCTTGGTAATAACAGTGTATATCTGCCTTTGCTTTATATCGCTTGTTAACGTATAGATTGTAATGATTATCGTGAGCAGACAAAGCAAAAGATTGGTAAGTGACAGTCCGTAGCTTACAAAAGTCTGAAGCCTGCCTTTCGGTGTGCCGTCGCCCGTCATCGAAACACCCATAACCGGCAGCATAATAATCAGCATAACAATAAAAACTGCGGCGATTTTCATCCGCAGCGCCTGCTTTACTGTATTGGTGGCGACTGCCCAGATACTACGCATCGCCAAAGTCTCCTTCCCAACAGCATACAGCGAAAAAACCAAAGTTCAAAACACTATTTAGTTCGTTTTAATTTCGCCTGTCGGAAGCTGTGATTATTATTCTTTTTTATCTTCTGATTTATCAGTTTGCTCACTATCGTCGTTTCGTGGCGATGAGCCGTCTGTGAGCCGGTCTAAAATGCTTTTTCGGATTTGCTCGGGTTTTGGTACTTCGGACTCAACTGGTTGTGTTTTTATTTTCCTCTCTCGAGTAACAGGCTTCGGACGTTCAGGTTTTGTCGGCTTGGTTAGTTCACGCAACAGCCTGCCATCGGGCTTTGGCTCGGTTGTTTCAACAGGGACAACCTGCTTGGTTTTTCCGGATTCCGGTGCTGTTTGACGCGATACCGGCGCCGAAACAAGTTTGTCGAGTATATTTTCCTTTGCGGCCTTGGCAACAAGAAAATCGCTGATGCCCGTCGTGCTGACCGCCCCGCTTGTGGTCTGCTCCTGCTGCTGTGCATCTGCAACGGTTTTAATAAAAAACGTTTCGAGCTTTTCCATCGGGGATATTACCTCGCAGTCGGCGTGCTCGTCTTTAATCAGCTTCTTTATCCTCTCAATAGCGTTATCGCTTAACGTGTCGGTTGTTATCTGCATTTTATCTGACTGCAGTAACAGTTCCCTAACCTGACCTTCGGCCTGGATTTTGCCCCCATAGAGAATCGATATTCTATCGCATACATCTTCTACGTCGGCGAGCAAATGACTGCTAAGTAGAATCGTCTTGCCGCGTTTTGCAAGCTCCAGGATCAAATCCTTGATCTGCCTGGTCCCGATAGGATCAAGCCCCGTTGTAGGCTCATCCAATATAAGTAATTCCGGGTCGTTTATAAGGGCCTGGGCAAGTCCGATTCTACGGGCCATCCCTTTTGAAAACGTCCCGACCGGCCTGTTCGCAACGGCCTTCAGACCAACCATATCGAGGAGTGCTTCGATACGCAATTTCCGGACTTTCGGAGGCAGGCCGAATAACCTGCCGTAGAAATCCAAAGTTTCCCGAGCGTTCAAATACCTGTAGAGATAAGATTCTTCAGGTAGAAAGCCAATACGAGCACTTATCTTCGGGTCAGAGCCGTCACCACCGAGCACAGCGGCTTTTCCTTTTGTAGGATACAGTAAGCCAAGGAGCAATTTCAGAGTCGTTGTTTTTCCTGAGCCGTTAGGCCCCAAAAGCCCGAAAACCTCGTTGTAATGGACCTGTAGATTCAGGTCGTCGACGGCATAAACCTTGTCCCGGCCCCACCAATCGGAAAATATCTTGGTCAAAGAAAAAGTTTCAACGGCATATTCCATAATTTCGTGTCTCGTACCTCTTCATGAAGCGTTTCACGTATCTTTTCGCCCCACGTTTCATATTTCAAGATTTAAGAATGAGGTTCGTGGCCGAGTTCCTCGCCAAAACGTACAAGCCGGGCACTGTTAAAAATAACTATCAGGGAACCCAGAAAATGCAGACCTGCTGCCAAAAGCGGCGGAATGAATTTGAATAACGAGATTCCCAGGACGATAAAAATTACACCAAAGCCAAGATTTTGACGAATGACACCCCTTGTGGCCCTCGAAAGCTTCACAAGAAACGGCAGCCGTTTCAAATCGTCGCTCATCAGAGCAATCGAAGCCGAATTGATGGCGACATCGCTGCCGGCCGCACCCATAGCGATACCCAAATCGCCCGCCGCCAAAGCAGGTGCGTCATTTATGCCGTCACCTACAACTACCACGGTATGACCGTCACTTTTGATTTGCTCAACTATCGAGAGTTTGTCCTGAGGCAAACAGTGGGCCTTAAAATCGGTACAACCTAACTCTGCAGCGACGCGGTTGGCCACCTCATCCCTGTCACCCGTGAGCATAGTCACTCTTTTTATACCGATACCAAGTAAATCGCTCACCGCCTGCTGGGCCTCCGGCCTGGTCTTATCCTGCAATCCGATCCATCCTATGCACTTCGAATTCTTGGCAACATAAAGTGTGCTAAAGCCCTGTTCCTCGTGGAGCGCCGGATCGGAAACACTGCTAATATCTATCTTCTTTTCCGTTAAGAAAGTATCTCTTCCAACCACAATTCTCCCGGAATCGCAGCGCGCAGTCACACCTTTGCCGGGTGTCTCACTAAAATCATCAACTTCCGCCAAAGTGATATTTGCCTCTTTTGCCACCTCCTGCAGGGCCCTGGCAGCGGGGTGTTTGCTCATCTGTTCGGCAGAGGCCGCTGCGGTCAATAATTCAGCGGCTTCAATATTCTCTGCCGGTGTGAGCTTTGTTACATAAAGGCGGCCTGTGGTTACCGTCCCTGTCTTGTCAAATACCATTGCCGTACATCTTGATGCAAGTTCGAGGTCGGCAACATTTTTTATCAGAACACCAAGGCGGGCGGATGCCGAGAGTGCCGCTACCATAGCCGTAGGGGTGGCTAAAATCAAGGCACAGGGACAGGAAATAATAAGTATGGTAATCGAATAATTGATGTTTCTTGTAAAAAACAGGACGATTGCAGCTATCATCAGGATAGTCGGCATATACCAGTTAATATAGCGGTCGATTATACGCATAATCGGTATTCTTGTCTGCTCGGCCTGAATAATCAATGACTGGACTTTGCCAAGAGTGGTATCTTTACCGGCCTTCGTTACTTTGATGTCCAATACGCCCGTAAGGTTGGTTGTACCCGCGAAGACCTGCATACCGGGTACTTTATCAACCGGCAAAGATTCGCCCGTTATCGTTGCTTCATTGACGGAGCTGAGCCCTTTGATGACTTCGCCGTCCGCTGATATGTTGTCGCCGGGACGGGCACGGATGGAATCGCCGGCTTTCAGGCTGCTGACGTTGACCTCGCTCTCTGAGCCGTCCTTCTCGATGAGATTTGCCTTTGTCGGGGTCAGTTTAATCAAGGATTCAATTGAGGCACGGGCACCGAGAGCCGTTCGAGTTTCAATAAGTTCGCTCACGAGCATAAAGAATGCAACAAAACCGGCGGTGAGGTAATTGCCGGTTACAAAAGCGGCGATTACGGCAAGGGCCACCAGCTCATCCATGTGCATTTCTTTTTTTATCAGGCTCTTTATGGCGTGAACAACGATAGGAGCGCCGAGCAGTAACGCACCGGCCATCGACAGGAACTCAACCTGAAAACTGTCAATGCCGTAAAGATACCCGGAGCGGGCTATAAAACTGCTTACAAGAAGAAAAAATCCCGCCAATGTCCCCAGCAAAGCCAGACTTACGCGTACCTGTTTGCTGTGAGTATATTCGGCAGCGATATCCTGCTTAAAATGTAAATGTTCATGTGCCATATTCAAAGTATCTCGTTTCTTAGCTCACGTTTGTTCTTCTCTTTTGTCATTACCGCTTCTTGGATTTCTTTCACTTGCCACTTATTTTGTATCTAATTTCTCTTCTGCCTCCGGGACCTTCGGTAGGCTGAACCATTACTTTCTCTTCTGCTTTGTCGTAGACCTCTACGACAGTTTCACGATGGATTGTCTGGATGAAAAGCTCGGGCCATTTACGATACTCAGGCAGAACTTTGTGCAAATATTCGGCATTGGCTTCGGCGCTTTCCACAACCTTCGTGGCATAAGCCCTGGCTTCGGCGATTTTTGCCTGTGCGGCACCGGCCGCATGGGACCATAACAATTCTTTCTCCTCCTCGCTCATGGTTTCATCATGTAAGGCTGCATGAAGTTGGCGAGCTATTGAACCGGCGGCTTCGTTGAGAATGTTTGCAGCCTCAGTTTCGGCTTTGCTGACTGACTCTTCTTTTTCATTACTTGCCGATATGACCCTCTGAAAGGCCGGGTCAACCTGCCGGGGTGGGTCCATGTCATTGAGCTGTACCGATACCACTTCTATGCCGCTGTCTAACTGGTATGCAAGCTTTTGCTGCATTAACTTCCAAACATGATTTCGAATTGTGTCCTTCTTGTCCTCAAGCGCTTCATCAATTGTATAGTGGACCATTGCAGTCACAACGGCATCGTCAAAAACAGCTTTTAAGAGGGGATTTATACTTTTTGTGATAACCTTAAAATAATCCTGCCCCGGCTCTATATCTTCGACATGAACATTTTTAAAGAAACTCTCAGGATCAACAATCTGATAAGTCAACTGCCATTTGGAATGCACAATATTGTAATCACTGCCGTCCACTCCTCTGATAGCCGCTCTTTGTCTTTCGCTGCGGGTAAGACAGTAACCATCCCGCGTAGGGTATAGCGGCTCAGAAGGTGGAACCTTCCTTTTTGTCGTGGATTCCAATTCCTGGTCCGACTCGAAATACCAAAATGAATTGATGGCTAAATTCACATTTTTTTCAACGGGTATTCTCACGATTCTATCTATCGGATAAGGATAGACCCACTGCAGCCCGGGACCAAGGAGCCTTTCATCACCTGCACCCTGAATCTTTCCAAATCGCAAAACAAGGGCCTTTTCGTCGGGTCTAACAACTGTAAAGCCCGAGGCAAGAAAGAATATAACCAGCACAATCATAAAGATTTTTAAGATAAAAAAACTGATTCTCAAAGCATCGGAGAGGGACTTGCCGGCGGCATCAAGCTGGTTATCAATCTCAGTATTACGAATTTCGTTGTTCGTTTCTTTATTCTGTTCTGTCATAGCAATAAAGGTTGTGACTTGGATTAAGTTATTTCTTTTCTTTGTTGGGATCTCTGGGCACAATCACCGGAATATCCTTTAATATGCTTAAAGGATAGGCATCTGTGCTTAAAACTATAACGGTGTTTTTCTCCAGGATTTTCTTCAAAGATTCGATGTACTGGAGAAAAATTGCCAGGCCGGGATCTTCTTCGAGCAATTTATAAAATTTTGCAGCCTGGGCGTCTCCTTCGGCCTGTATCGCCTTTGCCCTTGCCTCGGCGGCAGCGAGCAACTCTGTCCTCATAGAATTGGCGTCGGTGGTAATCGTGGTTGCCTCGGCATTTCCTTCGGCAATAGTCTCCTTGGTCTTCCGTTCCCTGTCAGCTATCATTCGTGCAAAAACAGCCTTGCTGACATCTTCGCTAATTTTGAGCTGTTTTATTCCGACGGTCTTGATTTCAATGCCGTACTTCTCCTTGACGTTCTGTTTGGTGTTAAGGTCGTCGAGCATCTCCCCTTCAATTTCTTCAAATATTATTTTTGACGGGTCGCTGTTTACAAATTCTGAAAAGTAATGCTGGCCAATCACTGTATTCTGGGTATTGCTAATCTGGCTGAGCAGCTTCCTCTTGGCCTCCGTAACACTTCCGCGCTCATTCGCATTAAAGAATTGCAGGGGATCGGCGATTTTCCAGACCACGTATGTATTGACGATAATAGGAACCGCTCCTTTGGTTGTTGTCTCGCCCAGATTGGCTTCAAGAACTCTCATCCTCGAATCAAACTTATATAACCTTTCTATCGGCCTCGGCCATTTGAATTTCAAGCCGGGATCGTCGATATACACACGGACGGGTTCGCCAAATCGCGTTACAAGTGCGGATTCCGTCTCCCGGACCTGGAACGACGCGAGATAAAGGCCCAAAATTACTACTATCAAAATAATAAATATTGTAATGGTCAGATTTTTCATCTTCTGCTGCTCCCCTCGATGCCACCCAATTCATACAAACTTGGTATTCGTTTTTCCGTAACATCGATTATGAATATCTGTGTATCATTCTGATCGGCAACAACAACATATTTCTTAATATCACGAAGAGCTTCTTCAAGGGCCGCTAATTGAAGCTGGTGTTTGTAAATTTCTTCTGAAGCCCTGTATGCTTTTAGCTGGCTGGCAAAACGCAGGCCGGTAGCCCGAGCAAGTGTCGCCACTTCATAAGCAGAACTTTCCGATTCTTTTCGTATTTTATAAATCTCGCCCCTTGCCTCATCAAAAGCCTTATCCAATTCGGCGGCTATCTCATCAGCTTGGGCCGTCTGGTTCTGCCTCTTCGCCTTTTGGTATCTTGCCGCAAGACTGTAAAGCTCATTGGCATCCTCTACAGAACCCACGAGTGTACTTAAGGTTTGATTTCGCTGGGCCTGAGCACCACGGATAAGTGCCTGTTTCTTTTGAACGGCACCTACTACCTGTTGATAAGCAGAAGCAACTTCGGGCGGAGGATGAATACCCTGTAAACCGAGGAACATGATTTCCACACCAAGTCCGGCACCATCCGCCGCCTGCTGAATCCTGTGAGTTAATATCCGCTTGGCCCCTGAACGGCCCGCTCCAAGAAGGCTCTCCCTTATATCCGGACGGTCCTGTCCTTCGTCATCGACCTCTATCTTCGCGCTGGCTGCAAACCTTGTAAGCTCTCGGTAACAAATAGATTCGAGAACTTCTTCTGCTCCATAGACTATTGTCCCGTCTCGCTCTTTTCTTTGGCCGTAATTATAGAGAAAAGAATACAAATCCTTTACTCTGTATTGAACGGGAACGGCGGTATTCACAAGGCTGACCGGAACAGCACCCGCGGCCGAAGTGATAGAAGTCTGCTCACTGGCTACCAGCAAACTGTATTCCTTCTCGTAATGTTTCTGACCCCACAACAGAGGCCCCGTGTCAAGCTCATCACTCTTGGGCACAAAGCCAATGCTGATTTCTGAAATCCTCCTCGTAGGATACCTGTAGGCGATATCGATCGGCCAGGGCCATTTGAAATCGATTCCGGGCCCAATAACCCTGGCATTACCGGATTCGTCCAACGGATTGCCGAAACGCTCTATTATGGCCTGTTCGTTGGGAGAAACAACAACGATAGAGCTTAATAAATACAGTGGCGCAACAACGAAAAACAGAATCAAAGGTGCTATGGCCTTGACAAGCAATTGATAAAACCAGGTTTGAGAGACCTGAAAGCCGAATTGATAATCAATAGCATCTGCGGCGCTTTTCAGTATCCCACCCGGCTCATTTATAATCCCAAGCAGTCTGCTGTCAAAAGCGGCCCTGCTGTATTGGTCTTTGAGCCTCGGTCGATATATGTCAAGGACGACATTTATCGCCGTTTCCACTCCAAGGACAAAAAGCAGGACCGGAATTACCCAGTCGATAACATTTACAACGATGGAAATCTCGAACTGGAACAGGGCCAGGCCAATAGCCAGGACAAAGGACAAAACGGCCGCACACAATAGGTAACTGCCGCCGGCCCTTAAAGGCTTCCACTGCACCTGGGCCGACATTCC